>ENA-OZGU01001101-OZGU01001101.1-human-gut-metagenome-genome-assembly--contig:-NODE-1101-length-16811-cov-6.321198_pt1 | contig 16811 bp, 15 predicted proteins | sample MGYA00244662_ERZ653670 | MGnify/ENA primary metagenome ERZ653670 (study PRJEB26926, sample SAMN06165224) | human gut metagenome | biome: ENVO:00009003; feature: ENVO:2100002; material: ENVO:00002003...
ATAAGAGACAGGTGGATATCCGCCTGAAAAAACAGAAGATCTCTTGCCGGATAATAATAAACATTTTTGTCATAAAAACGATAGTCCTCATAAATCTGCTTTGCGCTGCGCTCGTCCTCAGAAATGATCAGATGACATGGAAAAAGCCCGGAAAGCCCATATATCATATGTGCTTTCTGGGACTCCATACAGCCGCTGACAGCCAGGACGCCACGGTTATCTTTTGCCTGTTCCCGTATTTGTTCCATCTCTGCAAGATTCTGCAGAGGCTGCAAAAATGCTTTCATACGACCCCCGTCTTTTTGTTAAACTCATTCATTGCCGCATCTGTTCCTCTGGAAAGAATCATTTCCACAGCCTTACAGGCTCTTTCCTGCGCCTCGTCCACCAGTTTGCGCTCCTGTGTGGAAAACCTTCCCAGTACATGATCTGCCAGATCCCAGCCCTGAGGCTTGGCTCCTACGCCCACCTTGATACGCACAAACTTCTGCGTTCCAAGCTGTCTGATCAGATCTTTGATCCCGTTGTGTCCGCCTGCGCTTCCCTGCTTGCGGATTCTTAGCTGTCCCGGCTCCAGATCAATATCGTCATAAATAACGATCATCTTTGTTTCCGGATCAATTTTAAAATAATTTGCCATATCCCGCACCGGGCCGCCGCTTAAATTCATATAAGAAAGTGGTTTCATCAGAAGTACCTGCTCTCCCCCGATGATTCCCTTTCCGTACATGGCATTGAACTTGACGCCGCCCTGGGGAATCCTGTGTTCCTCCACCAGACGGTCGATCACATCAAAGCCCATGTTGTGCCGGGTGGCTTCATACTGCCTTCCTGGATTTCCCAGACCAACTACTAAATACATGCCGCTCTCCTTAATTAAAATATACCATTTCTTCTTCCAGAGGTTCACATGGCTCTACAAAATCTGCGTAAAGCACGATTCCCTCTCCCTGATATTCCATACGGTTTTCAATTCCCACTTTTGCAGTGACTTCTACCCACTGACCCTGCTGAAGCTTCGGCGCAAAAGCGCTTTTGCACACATAACCAAGGAAAGTTGTATCGTCTGCACAGCAGGTCATTGCCGTACGGCCCGGAACAAAGAATTTACTTCCCATTCCTCTGGGCTTCATTACTCTTGCCTTAAACTTCACAGTTTTATTTACATAAGTTTCCGGATGATCCATAGCGTCCACAAACCAGATTCCATAATCCTCCGGCAAAATATCGATCACAGGAGCATTGACATCAAAAGGCATCTCATCCTGGAAAATATCGTCAAGCTCGCCTTCCTCGTCCTCAAAAATAACTTCCGCTCTCTGATTTGCCACCTTGATCCCTCTTCTGTAGGTTGCAAGAGGATCCTCTTTTTTGCAGCGGTTAAACACAACCATATCGCTGTTTCTTACCATATCCATAAAAATGGATTTCATATTTGCCATATACATCTGGAAGGTGCTGGCATCTACGCAGGTGATCTGCTGCTCCACGCCCCAGCCCTCCGGCTTCTGCATTTTTTCAAAGTTGCTTACAAGCCACATGCCGTTGTACTCAATGATCACCCGTTCCGGCTGGTACAGAATATTCATGGCAGCAAGGCGGTCTGTCGTAAGGTCTTCTTCTTTTTCAATGATCTCCACTACGGTATTGCTCATTTCCAGAACAGCCTTATCGTATTCCACTTCCCCTTCTTCACAGAGAATCAGAAGAGTAGTTCCTTCTGTATAAAAATAATCCTGCTGCAGGGTAAAATTCAGGAAAGAGGTTTTGCCGCTTTCCAGAAAACCCGTTATCAGATAAATCGGTACTGTAATCTCGTTCATTTATTCCTCCTGATCTGCCTTATAATCCAAAGATCTCAGCCAGTTTTTCCTCTTTTAATTTGGAACCGATAACGCAGAGACGGCCTGTATATTCCGGCGCGCCTTCACGGATCTCTGTTTCTTCCGGAACCATATCGAAATAGATCCAGGTTCCGTCCTCAGCCGGAAGCATTCCTTTTGCACGAAGAATCACGCCATACTCCTCTGACTCAGAAAGAACGGCAAGAATCTTTTCCAGACTCTCTCTGGAATACTTCTTAATCGTCTCACGTCCCCAGCTTGTAAATACCTCGTCTGCATGATGATGGTGGTGATCATGATGATGTCCGCAGCCGCACTCATGGTCGTGATGATGTTCATGCTCTTCATGATCGTGTCCGCAGCCGCACTCGTGATCGTGCTCATGCTCCTCGTGATCGTGTCCGCAGCCGCACTCATGGTCGTGATGATGCTCATGGTCGTGATGATGCTCATGGTCGTGATGATGCTCATGCTCTTCATGGTCATGCCCGCAACCGCACTCGTGATCGTGCTCATGCTCTTCATGGTCATGATGACCGTGCTCATGTACATGTCCGCACTCCGGGCATACCTCTTCTTCCATCATCTCCTGCTCCAGGGATACCGGATTTTCCATTACCTCAAGAAGCTTCTTTCCGTCCAGATTTTCAATAGGTGTGGTAATGATAGCCGCTTTTTTGTTCAGACTGCGGAGAAGCTCCATGGACTGCATTGCCTTCTCTTCATCCACAATGTCTGTTCTGCTCATGATAATGGCTCCTGCATACTCTACCTGGTTGTTAAAGAACTCACCAAAGTTTCTCATATACATTTTGCATTTTTTGGCATCTACCACTGTTGTATAGCTGTTCAGCGCAAGACCAGTTTCTTCCTGGACATCCTGCACAGCGCGGATCACGTCAGAAAGCTTACCTACGCCTGACGGCTCGATAAGGATTCTGTCCGGATGATATTTGTCAATCACTTCTTTCAGAGATGCTCCGAAGTCTCCTACAAGAGAGCAGCAGATACAGCCTGAATTCATTTCACGGATCTCAATTCCTGCCTCTTTCAGAAATCCGCCGTCAATACCGATCTCTCCAAATTCATTTTCGATCAGAACTACCTGCTCGTCCTGGAAAGCTTCTTTCAGAAGTTTTTTAATAAGAGTTGTTTTTCCAGCTCCGAGAAAACCTGAAATAATATCAATTTTTGTCATGATTTTGCCTCTTTTCTGTTTTTGTTTTCAACGTACATTTGACCAGGAAGTAAAAACACCCCCTGGTCGCAGACACTTATATATGCACACAACGGGGACATGAACCTGTCATGCCCCCGCTTTTTGCTTCATAATATCAGCCGTTGATCATAAAGTTTAACAGCTTATCGATATCTTCTTTCTCATATGCAACGATTTCCAGCTCCGGAATCTCTCCGCCGGAAAAAATGTTTGCCAGAGATACGTACTGGGACAGTTTGGATTTCAGGTTCAGTCTGTCTCCCTCTCCTGTTACAAGTTCAACTTTACCGTTACAGCTATCTACTACTTCAAAAAATTTGTCTACATCTTTAATATTGGATACTTTCATTTTTATTCTCCTTTCAGAATTTCTATTATCGGTTCTTCGTCATAAGTAATTGTCTGTTCCTTCAGACGCGTACAGTATAACGCATCTTTTTATAAAATGCAATGGTTTTTCTGCCAAAAAATCTGACAAAACATTACTTGTTTTTTATATCCGGAAACCGGTCAAAATATATTCCAAGTCACCTTAAACGATAGCATTTTTATATTTAATATGTAAATACCGCTACTCCGTATGGCGCAAGGGGATATGCAAAAGAGAATTCCCGGTTGTCACACTCTTTGGATTCCGCCTTAAAAGTCTGTGGTTTTTCCAGAAGTCCGTTCTCATCCATGATCAGCTTATACTGTTTTTTCTTCGGAACGCCCACTCTGTAATCGCTTCTCTCTACCGGTGTGTAATTAACCACAAATAAAAGATTGTTCCTCTTTGTAGGAGATTTGCGCACAAAGCTGAAAATACTTCTGTCTCCGTCATCTGCATTGATCCACTCAAAGCCTTCCGGATCATTGTCCGCTTTATACAGCGCCGGATATTTTTTGTACATATGAAGAAGTGTTTTTACAAAGGACTGAAGATCTTTGTGATTCTCCTCTCCCAGAAGGTACCAGTCAAGTTCCCTTTCCTCGCTCCACTCACGAAGCTGTCCAAACTCCTGCCCCATAAACAGAAGCTTTTTGCCCGGATGGAAAAACATAAATGCATAGGCGGCCTTCAGGTTCTTAAACTTATCATCCGGATACCCGGGCATCTTGTTCAGCATGGAGCACTTCAGATGAACTACCTCATCATGAGAAATAACCAGAATGTACTTTTCACTGTAGGCATAGGTCATGGAAAACGTCATTTTATTATGGTTGAATTTACGGAAGTACGGATCTGTTTTCATGTACTCCAGAAAGTCGTTCATCCATCCCATGTTCCATTTCAGGGAAAATCCAAGTCCGTCATCCTCTGCCTTGCCTGTTACTTTCGGCCATGCAGTTGATTCCTCTGCGATCATCACGGTTCCGTGATTTCTTCCCAGCACAACCGTATTCAGGTGTTTAAAAAATTCAATGGCTTCCAGATTTTTATTGTCCCCGTACTTGTTGGCAACCCACTGTCCGTCCTGCTTGCCATAGTCAAGATACAGCATGGAAGCAACTGCATCCACACGAAGTCCGTCCACATGACATTCCTCAACCCAGAAAAGAGCATTTGCTATAAGGAAATTCTTAACCTCCGGGCGGCCGTAATTGTAGATTTTTGTACCCCAGTCGGGATGCTCACCCTGGCGCGGATCCTGATGTTCGTATACGGCTGTTCCGTCAAAGTTCGCCAGACCGTGGGCATCTTTCGGGAAATGTCCCGGAACCCAGTCAAGAATAACGCCGATTTTGTTTCTGTGCAGATAATCTACCAGATATTTAAAATCCTGGGCACTTCCATAACGGGAGGTAGGCGCATAATAGCCGGTTACCTGGTAGCCCCAGGATCCGTCAAAGGGATGCTCTGCGATTCCCATCAGCTCCACATGAGTATACCCCATATCCTTTACGTATTTTGCCAGCTCATGAGCAAACTCACGGTAATTGTAAAATCCGTTTTCATCCTCATTTTCCACTGCATGTTTTCTCCATGAACCCGGATGCACTTCATAAATGGACATGGCATCTGTATTTTCATCAAATTCCACACGTTTTTTCATCCATGTAGAATCTTTCCATTTATAGTCCCCGATATCTGCAACCTTTGACGCGGTTCCCGGACGAAGCTCTGCTTCATTGCCATAAGGATCTGCCTTGTAAAGCTCCTCGCCGTGCATTCCCACAATAAAAAACTTATAAAGATCTCCGATCTTTGCCCCCGGCACAAATACCTCAAACACACCGATAGGCCCTGCCTTTACCATTGGGTTTGCCTCTGTATCCCAGCTGTTAAAATCGCCAACTACAGAAACAGACTGAGCATTTGGCGCCCACACCGCAAAATAAACTCCTTTTTTTCTTCCCTGCGTTGTGGGATGCGCACCAAGTTTTTTATAAATATCATAGTGTGTTCCCTGACCAAACAAATACTGGTCTAACTCTGAAAAATGCATTTTCTCTCCCATCCGGAAATACCTCCCTTAATCCCTGTTTCTATTTCAATTTATAAATCTGACTTTCCCCCGGCGCCAGTGTCACTCTGAGACTGCCGTCCTGAAGTTCCGGCTCCCGGCCGTCAATAAGGCTTGCCCATGACTTTCCGCTCAGAGGTTCCCTGATGCAAAGCTCCGCAGGCCTGTCATCATTATTCACTGCCACTACAATCCCTTCTTCTCCCAGTATTCTTGCAAACGCATACTGCCGGTTAGTCAGAAGAAGCTCCTGATATCTGCCGTCCGCAAGAGCCGGTTCCTGGCTGTGGATCCTGCCAAGAAGCGTCACCCACTTAAGAAGCTGCGGATTATCCGGATGCAGAAGTGCTTCCTCAATATCAACTGCCGGACGAAGAGGATCGTCATTTCCGCCTTCTTTACGTCCCTGTATACCCCATTCAGATCCATAGTAAATGGAAGGGATTCCCGGAAGTGTAAATAAAAGCGTATATACGGTGAAAATATGCTCCGGAACATTGAGCTTGGATGCGATCCTGTCCACATCATGATTGTCCACAAAGGAATAAAGCCGAAGTCCTTTGTATATTCCGCCGTTTTCATCAAATTCTCTCCGGATAGTATGAGCGATCTCAAAATAATTGTGGTCGTTATGACCGGAATAAAGCCCCTTGTGAAGCTCATAATTTGTCACGGAATTCAGCATTTCCGGTTTTACATAGCGGCTGTAATCTCCGTGGATCACCTCGCCCATCAGCCAGAAATCCGCTTTCTTTTCATTGGTAAACCGCCTCATTTCTTCCATAAAGGAAAACTCCAGACAGTCCGCGCAGTCAAGGCGGATTCCGTCAATATCAAACTCATGGATCCAGAAGCCGATTACATCCAGAAGATATTCCCGCACCTTCGGCTCCCGGAGATTGAGATTTACCAGTTCAAAACAGTTTCTCCATGCCTCATAGCCAAATCCATCATTATAAGGCGAATTCCACCCAAAATTGATTCCCTTGTACCAACCGCAGTACTGAGACTGTTCTCTGTTTTTCTGAATATCCTGAAAGGCAAAGAACTCTCTTCCTGTATGGTTAAATACACCGTCCACTACAACCCGGATGTCCATTTCGTGAGCTTTTTCCACAAAGCCTTTAAAGTCCTGGTTGTCTCCCAGTCGCCTGTCCACCATACGGTAATCTTTTGTATCGTATCCATGGGATGTTGATTCAAACAGCGGCCCAATATAAATTGCCGTACATCCCAGATCCTTTATATGAGGAAGCCATTTCATCAGGTCCTGAAATCTGTGAACCGTCTCCTCACTCTCATTTCTTCTCGGTGCTCCCGTCATTCCGATAGGATACATGTGATAAAACACTGCGTTTTCATACCACTTTCCCACTAAGCTGCCCTCCAAAGTACAATTCCCTCCTCCTCAATGTTTTTATAAAACGGAAGAATTTTTCCCCATTTTTTCATACGTTCTTCAGGAATATCAACAATAGAGAACACTTGATTAAATCGAATATCAAGCTCCGCAGCCCAGTTGATGAATTTATCCTTTGTCTCTTCATCTATTTCATTTGTTATAATAATCGCAATATCAACGTCACTTTCTTCTGTTGCTTCATTCCTGGCAACAGAACCAAACAGAATGATTCTGGAAATCTTATCCTGAAAAATTTCTGTTAATCCGCTTATCAATTCATTTACAATAATAGATGACAGCATATGATCACCCCCAGATTTGATCCGCAATTCCTCTATCCATATTATACCCAAGTTTCCCGGGCTCTTCAACTGCATTTTGTATTGTTTCAGACATTCTGCCGGTAATCCTGTTGCTGTCTGCACGATTCACATTCTCACAGATCGTTTTTGATTTACCGGAATGAGCAGGGTAAAATATGCTGTTTTCCCGGTAAATAATCCCACCCCAAAACTTGACATAGAGCCATAAAAAACTGCGTAGCAGACATTATCATCTGTTACGCAGTAAAAATCCGTTTTTTATGTATGAGTACCATACCCTGTATTTGTTTTTATATGTTTTTCATGTACAGTCAGAAAGCGTTAGTAATATTCTTCTTCGCCGCCGTCATCATGATAGTTTTCGTCATAGGATGCGTCTCCGCTTCCGTCTGAATAGTCCTCTCCGGAACCGTCCTCGCCGCTTCCATCTGACATATCGCTGCCTTCACCGGAGCCCTCCTCACTGCTGCCGTCAGATATGTCACTTCCGTCTCCGCCTTCTGAAGCAGTTTCCGCATTGAGAAGCGGACCGTCATAGCCAGCTACCAGTCCCTTGGACAGACTGCTGTCCCAGAAATCTGCATAGGACGCATTCTGAAGCTCCACACCCTTTGCCTTCGCAAGCTCACTGACTGTCATCAGCTTATAACCTTTTTCCACCAGCTGAGGAATGATCTGAAGAGCAGCCTGTACAGAAGGCTCATGGATATCATGCATCAATATAATGGAACCGTCTGTCAGATCTCCGTTCATAACTGCGTCAACTGTTGATTCTACATTTAATGTCTTCCAGTCCAGAGTATCCAGAGACCACATGAAAAACGGTTTCTGTGCAAGATCAAATTCTCTCTGATCTGCCGCGCCGTAAGGAGCACGGGCTACTGTGGCTTTCTGTCCGCAGGCTTTCATCAGAGCTTCATCCGTTTTCTGGAATTCTTCTATCACAGCCTCATCAGAAATGCCCGGAAGGGTTGCCTCCGGGTGATCCCAGCTGTGGTTTCCAAGCTCACATCCGATATCCGCCATTCTCTGTACAGTGGATTCCCAGCCTGATACATTCTGTCCCAGCATAAAGAACGTTGCATGAGCATTGTTTTCTTCCAGACAGTCAAGAAGCTGGTCTGTATACTCTCCCGGTCCGTCATCAAAGGTCAGGGCAATACGCGGCTTATGTTTCTCAGGATTATAGGAACCGTCCTCATTAAAGTACAGATCATCAAATCCCTGGCTTACCCAGCCTGTCTGTATGTAACCATTATCGTCAAAGGAATATGTCTGTCCGTCAATCTCCTGCATTCCCCCGGCATAATAGGTTCCGTCTGTATTCTGATACCATTTGCCATTTTCGTCCTCATGCCACCCGGAAGTCAGATCCGAAGCACTGGTAACATGAGATACACTGGATAAAGGCATTCTGATGGCTGCTGTTTCATCTGTTTTTACTTCTTCTTTCTGGGGTTCTGTTTTATCTGCATCTGCCGTTTTGCCGGCATCTGCTTCCACCTGCACGGGTTCAGCCGCATCCTTACCGCTGATCTTATTTGTAATGGGCAGAATCACACCCTTTATGATAAATACTGCTACAAGCACCACAGCCAGCACATAAGCGCCAAGTTTCATCATTTTGCGGCGTCGAAGCTGCTGCTGCTTTTTGCGCATCCTTTCCTGCAATACTCTTTTATCCATTGTTTCCCACCTGCTATTATATCAATCTGTCTTTGTTTGTCCTGTCTATCATACTGCATTTTTTACAGAAATACAATAGCGCTCCCCGTGCATTTTCCATATATTTATAAAACTTTTCTAAAATCATCCAGTTTCCTGAAATTCACCTGTCAGCAGAGTGTATCCTGCTGTCCGTTTTCCGGATCGATACAGACCGCAGACATTGTCCTGCCTCTGTCTGAAGATCTTTGAGTTATTCCTGTAAAGCAGCGTCCTCGTCCGCAACGTGCTCACCTGTAGCATTTCCGGCATCCTCTGTCTGAGTATCGTAAGCGCCCTCATCTGTTACTGCATCTTCATTTTCTGCAAGCTCATCGCCGCCGCCTACTTTCTCATCTACTTCCGCCTGATCCACAATAAACTGCTCCACTCTCAGAAGAGCCCGTGTCTCATTCACTTCCCGCTCCCCGTAAAGCTCTACCACTTCACTGAGGTTTGTGGCGCCGTACTGCTGAAGAAGCTTCTTATCCAGCTCTTTGTCATCTACGCTGAGGTTTTCTTCATCCATAATATACTGAACGATCAGATTCTGCTTTACCTTAACTTCTGCATACTCTCTGCAGGCTTCCTCATATTCTTCTTCTGTAATTCCCTGTGATCTCAGGAATTCGCTCATATCCATCTGCGCCTGCTCAATATACTCGCCATTCAGTTCTTTATATGCTTCTATGGCTGTATCAATATCTTCTTCAGGATATTCTATGATCTCAGAGCTTTCAAAAACCTGGTTCCATGCATCTGCATAAAGCTGATTCTCAGCAGCTTCGTTGACGCCATCCTCAAGCTCCTTCTGAACAGCCGCTCTGTATTCGGCCACAGTTTTACTGTCTGTATTTGCTGCAACCCACTCATCTGTAAGCTCAGGAGTTCTGCGGATGCTCTGAACAGTCACCTGATATACTGCAGACTTGCCGGCAAGCTCACTGTCATAGTAGTCTTCCGGGAAAGTCAGATTCAGCTCCTTTGTCTCTCCGGCTTTCATGCCGACAATTCCTTCATCAAAGCCGTCTGCCACAGCTCCCTCTCCGATCACAAAATCATAATCTTCTTCAGAGCCGCCCTCGAAGCTTTTGCCGTCAATAGTTCCGGTGAAGCTGACTCTCACCTGGTCTCCGGACTGGGCTGTTGCGTCCTTCACTTCCTCTGCCTTATCCTGCAGCCGGAATTCAATCTCTGTATCCACCTCAGGATCAGAAACAGGTTCTACGATATTATTAAGCTTCAGCCCTTTATATTCGCCTACAGTAATATATTTGGAAATATCACTGACGGAAACAAGTCTGACCTCAGCTTTTTCCTCTTCCTCTTTTTTGTCTTCTTCTGATTTTGTCTTATCTTCTGCCTTATCTGTCTTTTCCGCGCTGCTTTCTGTTTTTTCCGCAGCAGGTTTTTCCGCATTCTTATCTGAGCAGGCAGACGCACTGAATACCATACACATTACCAGCATTGCCAAAACTGTTTTTTTCTTCATAAGTTGCTCCTTTCTGATGCCTTATATTCATTTATTCTGTCACATTTCAGGTACCGGAGTAGGTCTGGAAGAATCACATACTTCCGATACGTCAAACAGATCGCTGAGCATTTCCGGGTTATAATACATCCGGTATCCGTCCAGATTTCTTCTTCCCTGGCGAAGATACTGGTCGGAAAGCTGTACAAAGTACTGGCTGGAGTCTACATTGCAGTAATAATGATAGCCTCTGCTCTTATAATACTGGAATTTCGGATTGTCAGAAGAGTATCCCTCCCAGCCGCCGATATCAGCCCCGAATGCAAAGATGATCGTATCTGTTTTTCCAAGAATCGGAGCCACATAAGCCTCCCATTTCTCATTGTCTGCCTTCAGTTCCTCAGCAGAGGAATCCGTTGCGTTCTTGTGTCCCCAGGTATGGCTTGCAAACTCCCATCCGTTGGCTTTCATGGCATCGGCAACCTTTTTGGCTGCTGCCACGTCTGCCTCATAATCAAAATCAGGATTTTTTTCCAGAAATTCTCTCTGATTATCCTGAAGATTCTCTTTTGTCTTATAGGCGATATCTGTACGATATCCCAAAACGCCATTATATCCTGTCATTGCGAGAATGCCTTTTCGTCCATGATAGGAAAAATCAGGATGCTGCTTTACAAATTCATCAAGCAGAGGCACCATATCGTAATTTCCCACAGATACTGTGCCGTCATCCTCAATATACTCGCATTTTACTTCCCCGTTCTTATCCAGAACAAGGCGGGAGGCGTAACCGTCCCCGTCCATATAATGATAATAGCTTACGTCATCCTGAGACAGGACAAACGGAATTTTTCCTTTGGGAAGCATGATCTTTCCACGGCTCATGGAACCGTCCTTGTTCACTGTCGCCATATCGTGCGGACTTACCAGCACATAGCCTTTGTCATACATGGTCTGAATGATCTTGTTAAACTCGTCTATGGTTGTCATAACCTGGTTATAACCGCCTGAATCAGAATCCCCGTCAAAAGCCTTGGAAGTATCTTTTACCAGCGTGTGAAAAAATACATGGGTGATCTTTTCAATGGGATATTCCACCAGAGCAGCCCTTGCCACCTGGCATTTTGCGGCTATGTCCATATAGTCTTTGTTTTTTTCAAAGTCCTTCTGGCTTTTCAGAAGCTTGATGGCCTCGTCATAATTGTACTGGGCATACATGATCTTTGCCTGCTCCAGAACAGACTGTTCACTGTTTTTTGTTTTTTTCTCTTCTGTTTTCTTTTTATCCTTTGATGCAGACACCGGCATATATGTCTCAGATGTGATTTCCTGTGCTTTTCCGTTCCAAACCGGCATATTTCCACTGCCTGCCGCAACTGCTGCCGCAAGCGTCACTGCCAGAACTGCTTTTTTCATTTCTGGATTTTCCCCTTTCTTCTGTTTCCCCTTCCGGTTCCCTCTGACCGGTATATAAATCCGCCGGACACCCTCATCCGGCGGATGATATATCTTTATCCCATAGGCGGTACAGGAGTCGGTCTGCTTGGGTCAAATACTGCCTTTGCGTCAAAAAGATCTTCCAGAAGCTCTGGATTATAGTACATTCGGTATCCGTCCAGATTTCTTCTTCCCTGGCGGAAATATCTGTCTCTTATCTGCACAAAATACTTACTTGAGTCCACATTGCAGAAATAATTGTATCCCACACTTTTCAGATATTCAAATTTGTCTCCCGAATAATCTTCCTGAGCAGTAAGATCTGTTCCAAAGGCAAAAATAATGATATCTGTTCCGCCGATCAGCGGATCTACATTTTCTTTAAATTTCTCGGTATCAGTCTGCAGATGAGCCAGGTCGATCTGTCCTACATTCTGGTGTCCCCAGGTATGGCTTGCAAACAGCCATCCATTGGCCTTCATGGCGTCTGCCACCTTCTTTGCCTCTTCCCGCTCTTTTTCCAGGCTGAACTCCGGATGGGCATCCAGCCACTCCACCTTATTGGCGTCCAGATCATCCGGCCGCGTCTCATAGCTGATATCTGTTCTGTAGCCAAGGATTCCGTTATAGCCTGTGAGAGCTATGATTCCCTTTGCTCCTTTGTAGGAAAAATCAGGATGCTGCTCCACAAACCGGTCAATCAGCGGCACCATGTCATAGTCGCCTACCGAAACTGTTCCGTCATCCTCCACATATTCATTGCGAACCTTGCCCTCAGCATCCACAACAAGCTTTGTGGCGTAGCCGTCTCCGTCCATGTAATGGTAATAGCACACATCATCTTGAGACAGGACAAACGGAATTTTTCCCGGCGGAAGAAGGATTTCTCCCGGAGTTATATTTCCGTTTTCGTCAGCAATAGCCATATCTTTGATGCTGACCATAACATAGCCCTTGTCATACATAGTCTGAGTGATCTTATTAAACTCATCTATAGTCGTCATAACCTGATTGTAGTCCCCTTCTTTATAATCACCGTCAAATGATTTCGCCGGATCCTTGATCAGCGTATGATAAAAAACATGAGTTACCTCTTCCAGAGGCCAGGAAACGCAGGTGGCCTTTGTCTCCTCGTATTTTTTTACTGCAGCCTGAAAATCCGCATTCTTGTCATAGCTGCTGTCGCTTTTGAGAAGCTGTACAGCCCCGCCATAATCATACTGGGCCGCTTTCAGATTCGCCTCTGCCAGAAGGTCTGTCTGCGCAGAAGCCTCTGCTGCTTCTCCCCCGCCTTTTTTGTTTTCATCTTTATTGGACGCTGTGCCGGAACCGCTGCTTTTTGTAATGACAAAACGTGTGATCCCGCTGACTGCGCCAACTACTACAACAAAGGAAATCACTGCTGTGGCGCCCAGAACCGCCAGCTTCTTCCAGCGCTCCCTTTTCTGCCTGCGCAGCCTTCTCTCCCTTCGCAGCTCACGGAAATAGTCGTCACGTTCCTCTTCGGTCATGGCCTCCAGCTGCCTGTTCCTCTCGTCCTTATTTTTCTCACTGTGCATATTTCTCTTTCCCCTGCCTCGCTCTTCCATAGTAACTCCTGTCCATTATTTTTCTGTAATTTTTAATATACCCAATGTAAAATCCTTTATTCCGGTATCACAACAGTCAGGAAATTTTACTGTTCACTCCTTTCCCGGAAGCCTGGTCAAAGTATCCTGCAATTTACATTCGATGAGGGTATTTTTCCTTTATTTTTCGGTTTTTTATCAATACATCTTGTGAAATATTACCTGTGAACAGCTGCCAAAAATCGTCAAATTATGTCACTTTGCTTATTATAACTTTTTATCCGTATAATTTCCACTGTTTTCCCCTAATATAAACTAATTTCTTATAATTTTTATCTAAACAGTTTCTCCTGGATCTCCATTCGGGATTTTACTGTAATTTTGCCCGAAACTGTTTGCCTTTTAACCGGATTAATGATAAAATATACTTCGCATGACAGGAATTCTCTCTGAAGGACATGTATGTCCGCCTGTATCTGATTATAAGAGGGAAAAATATACATATTGAGGAGGGTATCTATGAATACACTTACCATCGTCCTGCTTGTCATCCTTGTTGTTCTCGTTGGCGTACTGATTGCCCTTTATTTTTTTGGAAAAAAGGCTCAGAAAAAACAGGAAGAACAGCAGGCACAGATTGAAGCTGCAAAACAGACTGTTTCCATGTTGGTAATTGACAAAAAACGACTTCGCATAAAAGAATCTGGTCTCCCGCAGATGGTGATCGATCAGACACCGAAGATGATGCGTCGTACCAAACTGCCTATCGTCAAGGCCAAGATCGGTCCGAAGATCTCTATTCTGATAGCAGATGAAAAAATTTACGAACAGATTCCTGTAAAAAAAGAAGTAAAAGCTGATATCAGCGGTCTGTACATTGTAGGTGTACGCGGTATCCGCGGTCATCTGGATACTCCGCCGGCCAAGAAAAAAGGCTTCTTTAAAAGAATGTTCAGCAAAAAAAATTAAAAAGCACAAGGCAGCTGTAAGAAATTTCCTACAGCTGCCTTGTATTTTATTTACAGTACAAAATCCTTTGAATCGGCAGGCTGAGCCTGCACAGAAAGGTAACAGTCCGCCACATGCTCTTCATTCATGTCAAGGGCATAATCAACCTTCATATTAATGTTATTGTCACTTTCATTCAGCTCCATTCCGGTGGCAACAATCCCCATCTGAAGTGTTCCGAACGGAGTGGTATAAAAGGTCATATTCTTTTTTCCCCGCTCAAATACCATATGTACATTGACCAGGCCCTGTTTCCTGACCTCCATGCTCTGAGGTGACATTTTTATGTAATTTATCGTAGGTTCTGAGCCTTCATCCAGAATTTCCTCATATCTGAGATAATGGCTTCCGTTGCGAAAATAATACTGGCCGGGTACAACAAGCTCTATGGGCTCCTGTTCCTCTCCCACTTCCATCATCTGAAGTCCCCGCACATGTATGAGTACATTTTTATCCATAAATGCCTCCTAATATTTTTCAATGTCGATCTTTTTTGTCATTTCCACATCATAGGGAAGAATCGAGCCTGCAAATGCCCGGAACTTCTCCGCAAGGTCACTGACATAAAAACGATATGGAAATTCTTCTGTTTTCCCTCCTGTATTAAGGAGCTCTTTTTTTTCAAGAAGAGAACGAAGCTCCAGGGCTGTCTCGTAAGCCGGATTGACCAGCCGTACTTCCTCCCCCATAAATTCCCGGATCACAGACCGGATAAGCGGATAATGGGTACAGCCCAGGATCAGTGTATCCACATCTTTATCTTTAAATTCCTGAAGGTATCTGGCCGTGACCTCTGCAGTGACCGGATCGTGAAGCCATCCTTCTTCCACCAGAGGAACAAACAGAGGACAGGCTTTGCCGATCACCGTGATCTCCGGATCCAGCTTTTTCAGATAAGATGCATGAATGCCGCTGTCAACAGTTCCTACTGTACCGATCACACCTACTCTTTTGTTCTTTGTCTCCGCTGCAGCCACTCTGGCTCCGGGCTCTATAACGCCCAGGATCGGAACATCAAATTCATCCCTCACTGCCTCCAGGGCAAAAGCGCTTGCCGTATTGCAGGCGATCACAATTGCCTTGACCTGCTGCTCCATAAGAAAATGAATGATCTGTCTGGAATACCGGATAATATTCTCTCTGGACTTTCCTCCATAGGGTACTCTGGCTGTATCTCCAAAATATACGATTTTTTCTGACGGCAGATTCCGCATGATCTCACGGGCCACTGTCAGCCCGCCCACTCCGGAATCAAATACACCTATGGGCGCGTCTCTGTCTGGCTTCATAAATATAAGTCTCCGTTTCTGCACTGGTAGGACTGCGGAGCTTTTCCGCAGTCTCTGGTTTTTATATCATATCACCATTCCAGCACTTCCGCAAGCCAGAAGGAAATCTTTCGGGGGCTGTCTCCGCTTCCCTCCGAAAAGCAAAATTCCGGATACATGGTTCCCCACCATGCAGATGCAGCCGGATACTGTGGCAGCCTGAATCCTCCTGCCACCAGAATCGCAGCAGCCATTGCAGCAAGTATTGAAACCGTCAGACGGTTTTTTCTGTCTCTTAACCATTCCATTAGTCTGTACCTCCAAAATTGTTCCTGTCCACAGCATTATCATCTGTGAACCTCTGACCAGAATTCACTATTCAGAGTATAGACAATTTACGGCTTTCTATTCCGGTAAGATACCTGTTTTTAAAGGTTCTCAGCTCTTTTCCAGATATACCTGCAATTCTCCGTTTTCCATAATGATACGTGGAATTTCCACAAGAGCGCCGCTCTCATACCACTGATGATAAGCCTGCCTTAATGTCACCCCGTCTTTCTGCTGGGACGGCAGACGGTTTTCCAGAAGCCCGGTAAGATATTCTCCCGCAGAGGTTCCTCCGCTTTCCCGTGATAGCACTGCTTCCGGGTCTTCTGTCCGGAAAATATAAACATTTTCACCAACAAAGGGCTCTTCCTTAAGATATTCCATAAATATTTTCCAGCCTTCCCCTTCCAGAAGTCTGTCTCCCATAATGATCACCTGCAGATGGCTCATATCCAGATATTTTTCCTGAGAGCGGTCATAGATCCTTTCTATTTCATAAAAATCACTTCCTGTTATAGAAAGCACAGCCTCACTTCCTGACTCCTCCTGTTTCTCCTGCCCGGTAGCCTGAGGAAGATCCGGCATTCCATAAATAAGAGAAAACTCTGATTCTTCACTGTTTACTCCCAGTGCAAGAGGATACATTCTTTTTTCCGGCTCTATGGCTGCACATCCGCTGAAAAACACCACGAAGCAGAGGCCGGCTGCCAGCGCTACTTTTTTCTGTCGCCTGCGTTTTCCTCTCAGCGCCATAAACACCTGGATCAGAAGCAGACCGGGAACAAAGATGCGG
>ENA-OZGU01001121-OZGU01001121.1-human-gut-metagenome-genome-assembly--contig:-NODE-1121-length-16553-cov-5.220754_pt1 | contig 16553 bp, 19 predicted proteins | sample MGYA00244662_ERZ653670 | MGnify/ENA primary metagenome ERZ653670 (study PRJEB26926, sample SAMN06165224) | human gut metagenome | biome: ENVO:00009003; feature: ENVO:2100002; material: ENVO:00002003...
CTTAAAATCCCGTGGGTAGTGATACCCGTACCGGTTCGATTCCGGTCTGCGGCATTAAGTAAAAAGTAGGAGAAACGTTGAATTTACAGCGTTTCTCTTATTTTTTTACAACGAAACGGGAGAGCAAAATCCCCCTGCTCTCCCATCTTTCAGCTCATCCATTCTTATTCTTCAACAGCCCATTTCTCAATCTGTTTCATAAATTTCTCATCTTCTGAAATAACTTTTACCGGCTTCTTATAATCAATTGCCATAAGTCCCAGTACAGATTTGCCATCTGCAATCTGGTTATCTACAGTATGTACTCCGATATCCATCGGTGATGAGCATGCCAGATGCATGAAATCTCTCAAGTCATTAGAAGTATTTAACATAATTGATTTAATCATTCCCTTTACCTGCCTTCCTTCATTTCATGCCTAGTATATCATTTTTGGATAAAATATACAATATCTAATATCCTATATATTTTCTGCAAAAACCCTAATTCGCATGATATTTCCACAAAGAAAGTGCTTCGCTCAGCTCTTTTTTCTCCCTTGCCGCACTCTCAAAGTCTTCTCCACTCATAACAATCTCAATTGCCTGGCGCATTGCCTTTGCTCCCGCAGTTGCTCCGCCCGGATGTCCCTGTACTGCACCGCCTGCTGCCAAAACGATATCACATCCGACTTCCCGGATATATTTTTCCACCATTCCTGGATGAACACCTCCGCCGATCGAAGGCATGGATGCTTTCAGATGATAGAACGGCAGTACCAGCTGCTCTATCGTCTGCATATATTTCTGGTAAGATAACGGATAACCGCCATACGGTGTATTGACCATCACAATATCCGCTCCCGCAAGACGCGCCAGTTTTCCAACCGCCAGAGGGGAAGACATTCCATTTAGAGTTCCCTCATATACCATTCCAGAACCTGCTGCATGCCCTAAGATTGGAAGCTTTGTCTTCTCGGCAACCTGCTTCAGCGCACTGTATCCAATGGCAGCAAAATTGATCATAATTCCATCTGCTCCCGCATCCTCAACAGCCTTCACGTTATCCATGATCTCTGCTGTCCCGCTTGTCACATTCACAAAATATTTTACATGATTTCCGCTTTCCTCATAAGCGGCTTTCGCTGCTTTCCTAAATGCTTTTACACGGTCTGCCGGATGACTGTAGGACGGATTTCCCAAAAGCTCATCATCCTTAATAAAATCCACGCCGCCAAGTGCCGTCTGGTAGAATATCTTTGCACCCTCTTCCGGAGTCAGCCCTGTACACGGCTTCACCATATTCAGAAGAAATGGTCTCTCCTTCACTTTGGTATACTCCCGGATTCCATCGATGCCGAACTGTGGACCTGCGAATTTCTTTGTAAATTCTTCCGGGAATTCGATATCAAGAAGCTTTACCTGTGCAGAGGTCGAAGCATCATTTCCAAGCAGGGAAGTGATCAGAAGTGGAAGATCATTCCCGAAATTTACCGCCGGATATGCAATCTGGATAATATACTTTCTCTCATCCTCTTCAATCTGTGTTGCCAGATCCAATGCCGGAATATCGAAAATATTAACAACCTTTCCCATATATTTTTCCCGGATCTCGTCCGTGATCCCCGGAATCGGAATCCAGGTTCCGATCGTCTGCCCAACCGCCAGTGTCGATGCTTTTTTTATCACGTCCACTTCTTTTGGCAGTTTGATATAATAAGATGCAATTACATAATTCTGTCCATGAATATGTTCCGATAATGCATAAAGTACTGAATCCATATTTTTCCCTTTCATTGAAAAAAGTCCAGGTACCGTTTCCGATACCTGGACTTTAATTACAATTGCTATCTGCTTCCTATGCTTCCTCATGAAAATAAGCACTGGAACTATACGGAATATCTTCCGTTCTTTTCTTAAGGTTCTTTCCCAATAAATGATAAATCAATTCACTGTCATGATTCTTCAATGCTTCCAGATAGCTATCATGTTCCGCTATCATATTCCGTCTGGATTCTTCTTTCAGAAGTAATTTCTGACCATAGACCAGTTTAAAAAATGATAAGTTATCCCATAAGGACTCAATCATTGAACACACTCTGTCTAACTGACTCGCTTTGTAAATTGAGAAATGATACAGTCTGTTCTGCTGGTATACCTCGATCGCATCAATTGAATCCTGCGACACGATCCTCTTATATTCTTCTTGAATCTTTTCCAGATTCTGTATCTCTTCTTCTGTGATCTTCTCACATGCATATCTCGCTGCCACCGGTTCCAGAGCAGTTCTAGCAATGTAGATCTGTCTTACATCTTCTTTTGTAAGTGTAATGAGTCTTGTTCCTGCATACGGGATTGACTCCGCAAGCCCTTTCTTCTCCAGATTGCTGAGTGCCTCTCTTATCGGCATTCTGCTGACACCTAGCTGGCTTGCCAATTCTTCTGTGTTCAGCTTATCACCCATGGATAACTTCCCACTCATAATCCATTCCATCAGCTTATCAAGCACCAGATCAGGGAGCTTATTATGTTGCAGTACCTCCCTGTTCAAATCATTCATTGTTATTCGCCTGTCAGATTTCATATAGCTTTCACCTATCGTAATATTTACAAGCCAAGCTTCGAAACGGTTGCCTTTAAAATTGCTATCTGTGCTGTCTCTTCAATCAGTTCTGCTGTATGCTCTGCATTGATAGCATCCTTTCCAACTGCCACTAAGCCATGATCAACGAGTAAAAATCCCGGCACTTCTGGATACTCACTATATATTTCTTCTACTAATGAAAAATACTCTTTTCCAACCATTGCAGCCGGCACATTCAGTGTCGGAATATCTGCGCACATCTTTAATTTGGAATGCCATGTCGTTCTCGGCAAAGCTTTCTCTGTAGATGCCCACGCAATGGAATATGGAGAATGTGTATGCACTACAGCATTCACATTTGGACATATTCTATACAACAAACCATGTAATAAAGCTTCTCTTGTAGGTTTTCCTTTCCCCTCGACCAGATTTCCATCAAAATCTGTGATAACAAACCCTTCCGGTGTGCTGTCAATAAAAGAACTTCCACTTGCTTTTACGATCATTAAATCTTTTCCAGGAACTCTCGCACTTACATTTCCACCGCTTCCAGTCTGTATACCTCTAGTATAAGCTCTTTTGCAGGCAATGACAAGTTCCTCTGATATTTTTCTGACCTGTTCATCCATAAATCCATTCCTCCTCGCATCTACTTATAGCTTACTTCTTCACCAATTATTCCTCTTTCCTTCAGTTCATCGATCATATGATGTGCTGCCTGGATTCCCCACTCTTTTGTATCCAGATTTCCAGGAATCGTTATAATCTCAACATTTGGATTGGTGATATTTTTAATCTTTCTAAAAATAATCTCATCTACTTCAGGGTAATATAATTCTTCACCTTTTCTGGTATTATGCCTCATTCCGTCTGTAGGGATCAGCAATTTTACCGGATAATCAATTTTATTTACACGGTCCACAAATCTCTGTGTTGTAATCTCAGCTTCATCTGGAAGGAGCTTAATATGTGCAGTATTTGCATTATGCATCATATAGACTCTCTCATCCATGCGTTCCGGAAATTCACCAACACAAAAGTCGATAAAGTCAAGTCCCCCAACACTGATAACCAGCGGAACCTTCTTCTGTACACCTTTTACCAGGCGGTACTTTGCATCTTCCCCATAGGAGAATCCACCTTTGAAATATTCCTGTGTAATCTCATGTGTTGTAAGATCCAGAATCCCATTGATCAGACCATCCTCTGCCATCTTCTCCATAATCGCTCCGCCAACTCCTGTAGTATGGAAACCAATCGCCTCGATTCCAAGACGCTCCAACTCGTCAACTGCTGCACAAGCCCCCACATTTGTAATGCCCATCAAGGTAACACCTACCACGATTTTCTTACCTTTTTCCAGTGGTTTCCCGGCATTTTTCACCATACCTACACAGGCCGCACACGCATTTGCAATAATCTGACGGGTCACAAGATTCAGCCCGGTAAAATCACAGATTGATGGGATTGTAACAATATCCTTATCTGCTACGATACTCTCAAAAGTTTTTCTTCCGGATGCAACGGTTGTCGCCATAACCTTCGGAACGCCAATCGGAAGTCTTTGCATCGCTGCCGTTGCCATGACGGTATTCTGGAGTCCGCCTGCAGAAACGATTCCATCAATCTTTCTCTCCTGATAGATTTTTTCCACATATCCGGCTACTGCCTCTGTCATAAAACTAATCTTTTCGCCCTTTGACTTTGGCTCCATATCCTGCCATGATACACCAGCCGACTCAGCTACTTCTTCTCTTGAAATGTCGTATCCCTTTGACGGATCTGGCCCTGTTGCCACATCAATAACAAGTGCTTTTACACCTTGCGCTTCAATCAGTTCACGCATATAACAGATTTCTCTGTATTTGGTATCACAGCTCCCTATGATTGCAATTGTCTTCATTTTGTTTCTCCTTTATGAAAGAATCTGGCAAATACAGATATTGTGAAGATTATCAAATAACCTTCACAATATCGGATCTACTCACTAGCTGAAGCTAAAATATTTTTTCTCTGCTCCTGTAGCAGCTTTTTTAGCATCTTTATCAATAATTGCTTTTCTGTATTCTTCATATACAAAGTCAGTATCCTTTGCACCGATTACCGGAAGTTTATTGTCATGTGAGCTTTCATATTTTTCAACTGCTGCTGATAAGATTGTATCATGAGCAAGCAGAAGATGTTTGTGCGGATCTACACCTGCTTCTTTACATCTTCGAATGGTATCACGGATTGTCTGCCATGCAGCTACGATATCTACATAACGTCCCGGAGGACAGATGTCATAATGCAGTTCATCCTGCATTTCCTGTGGTGCATCTACGTTACCCATTACGAATACCGAATCACCAACACAGAAGTATGGTCCGTCTTCTGTTTCAACAACGATTGTCATATGTCCTGGGCAATGTCCAAAGGATTCATATACACTTACGCCTGGAACAATTTCAACTTCACCTTTTACTGTTTCAAATCTTTCCTTTACACCTTCCTGATCGTAAGGAGCAATGAATTCATCTCCACATGTTACATCACCATCTTTTGCAATAATCGGACGGCAGTATGATTTGTAGTGAAGCGGAATCGGATTGTGTGCATAGTTCCATTCAGCTTCGTTGCAGATGAAACGTGCTTTTGTAAATTTTTCAAGATAAAATACATGATCCCAATGTAAATGTGTAAATAATACAATATCTACATCAGATGGTTTGTATCCAACCTGTGCAAGTCTTGATTCGATGTCGTCGATTCCCTGTCTCTGAAGAGATGGTCCATGATGATATTTGTCTGCATGCTCTGTCCATGACATTCCTGTATCTACAAGGATTAACTGATCGCCGCCTTCAATCAGAAATGTAAAATCCGGAAGCTGATCTAACTCATTAGAAATACCAAGTTTCTCTACATATTTTTTACATGAAAAATGATACCAGTACTCCAGTGGTTTTGTCGGAATATATCCGGAATTAAGTGGTCTGATTGTTAATGCCATAATTAAAATCCTCTCTTTCTCTTAGTTAAGCCTTTTAGTTCGTTATCTTAAAATTGCCACCAATTTTAATTCATAAATACGTGTTAAGCTGCATTTCTTTCCTGTCTTCTCTTTGTATAAGTATCGAATAATACCATTGCGATGATTACGATACCTACTACAAGTCCCTGTGCGAAAGATGAAATTCCTTTCAGGTTCATTACGTTTACAATGATTGTCAAGATCAGAGATCCAATCACTGTTCCAAGAACACCACCTTCGCCTCCCAACATAGATGTTCCACCGATTACAACCGCAGCTACTGTTTGTAATCCATAACTGTCACCCATTGCAGCATCTGCCGCATTCAGTCTTGCTGTGATCAACATTCCTGCAACACCTGCACACATACTGCACATCATAAATGCGGATATCATAATCTTCTTAACCGGAATCGCTGCATATTTTGCAGCTACCGGGTTAGATCCATAAGAATATACCTGTCTTCCATATGTAGTCCTTTGAAGAAGTACATATATTATAATGACGACGATCGTTGCTATAATAATCAGATTCGGGATCGGTCCCGTGTATCCAACACTAATCTGTGTAAATCCTTTTGGCAGGTCATAAATAACTGCTCCCTGCATTACAATTACTGCAAGACCGCTCATAACCCAGTTGGTTCCGTATGTAGCAATGAAACTCGGTAAGATTCCTGCAAGTAATCCGTTGATACATCCAACTACCATTCCGATTAGAATACCGATCAGAAATGCCACCGGAATAGAAACACCTGCTTTCAGAAGTCTTGCACAGATACATCCAATAAATCCTGCTGTCGCACCTACCGAAAGATCCATTCCTCCGGTAAGAAGTACTGCTGTAAGTCCTGCACTTAATACCAGAAGTACACTTGCCTGTCTGAAAATAGTGATCAGATTATCTATTGTTCTGAAGTTCGGTGCTATAATTGCCGACAGAATAATCAACACGATCAAACCAACCAGACTATAAAAAACTTTTGAACTTTTAATCTCTTCAAATATTTTCTTTGCCTTCATGCCATGTCCTCCTATTCTTTTGCGCGAATACGGACAACCGCATCGATAATAATTGCTGCCAGGACAATTGAACCGATAATTGCATTCTGCATAATTGACTGAACGCCGATTACGTTAAGTCCGTTCTTGATAATCTGAATCAGCAGTACACCAAAGATTGTACCTGTGACACCGCCTTTTCCTTCTCTTAATGAACTTCCACCTAACAGAGTTGCTGCTACTGCCTGGAATTCCCATCCGGTAGCTACGATCGGCTGACCGGATTCAACTCGGCAGAGAGTGATGATTCCGGCAATTCCTGCGATAAACCCTGCAAATGCATAAGTCTTGATCAGGTATTTTACCGGGCTGATACCTGCGAGTACCAGTGCTTCTTTGTTTCCACCAAGTCCATGGATATTGGTACCGAATTTAGTCTTTTTCAGTACAATCCATACGATGATGAATACAACAACTGCCACCCATACCATAAGTGGAATCATCAAAATTGTTGTCTCTGTTACAATTCGATAAGTAAAGCTTGAAAAGTAAATAGAAGATCCTGCTGTAAGCAGTAAGGAAATACTATTTACAATGTTCTGCATACCGTAAGTTGCGATAAACGGAGGAATATTTCCTTTCGCAACAATCGTTCCGTTGATCACACCGATCAGAACCGTACATAACACCGCAATGATCATTGCAACTTCAAGGATGATTCCTCTCTGTGCCAGAAATACTGTAAATACTGTTACAAAACTGACTTGTGCTCCAAGTGAAAGATCAGTTCCCTGTGTCAGTACGATACAGGTCTGTCCAAATGCCAGAATCATAAGCGGTGTAGACTGGATCAACACATTTCGGAAGTTTGAAAACGAAAAATAATGTGGATCCATGAAGCTGAATACTGTGATAATAACAATCAGCATATACGCGACTGGCGGGATATTTTTTAATCTCTGCTTTACACTAGCTTTCTCCATCATCCGCACCTCCTGCTCCAAGCATCATTCTTGCACCGATTGCTTCGGAATTGAACTCTTCTGTTCCGCGTTTTACTTCGTCAACGATCTTACCTTCATGCATGATATAGATACGATCACTCATACCGATAACTTCAGGAAGTTCCGATGAAATCATGATAATTGCTTTTCCCTGTACTGCAAGCTTATCCATAAGTCCATAAATTTCCATCTTTGCTGCAACATCAATACCACGGGTTGGTTCATCAAAAATGAGAATGTCCGGGTCAAAACTCAGCCATTTTGCAAGAACTACTTTCTGCTGGTTACCACCGGAAAGATATTTACAGGCTTTGTTTACGCTGGTTGTTGCAATTCTCAACTGTTTCTTATAATCAAGAGCAATTTCTTTGATTTTTTTATTTGAAATAAAAAATCTTGGGAAAATTTTCTTCAAACTTACAGCTACCGTATTAAGGGCAATTGATTCATCTAGGGCAAGTCCCTGTTTCTTTCGGTCTTCGCTTACCAGACCGATGCCAAGCTTCGTTGCCTGGATTGGCGATTTCGGATGTACCTCATCCCCTTTGATGTAAACCTTTCCTGATTTGATTGGCTGGATTCCATAAAGCAGTTCTGCTGTCTCGGTACGTCCTGCACCAACCAGACCTGCGATGCCAACGATTTCTCCTCGTCTTACTTCCAGGTTTACATTCTTTACCTTGTCGCGGTAATCGCAAAGATTTTCTGTACGAAGTGCGATTCCTGTATGTTTGTTTTCTGATCGTACATATACCTGAGATACGTCACGACCAACCATCATATTTACCAGTTCTTCATTTGTACAGTCATTGATTCCTACGGTGCTGATCTTTACTCCGTCACGGAGAATTGTAATTCTGTCACCGATCAGCGGGAATTCCTGCATTCTGTGGGAAACATAAATAATTCCAATTCCCTCAGCCTTCAGTCTGTGGATCTGTGCAAACAAAGAATCTACTTCTCGTTCTGAAAGTGTTGCTGTCGGCTCATCAAAAACCATGATCCTTGGTTTAAACGAAAGAGCTTTGGCAATTTCTACCATCTGCTGTTCTGCTACGCTTAAATTCTTTACATAACTTTTTACGTTGATATACTCACAATTTAAGGATTTCAGCAATTCTGCTGCTTCCTTTTCCATTCTTTTATGGTCGATCAGACCAAATTTGTTCTTATATTCTCTGTTCAGGAAAATATTCTGTGCTACAGTAATATACGGAACCAATGTAAATTCCTGGTATACCGCAACGATTCCTTTTGCCAGTGCATCCTTTGTTCCATTAAATTTTACAACTTCATTGTCAAAAGTAATTTCTCCTTCTTCTGCCTTATATGCCCCCAAAATTACTTTTGCAAGTGTACTTTTTCCTGCACCATTTTCACCTACGAGAATATGAACTTCACCTTCTCGAAGATCAAAATCGACATTATCCAGTGCTTTCATTCCCGGAAAAAGCTTTGTAATATGCTTTGCTGTTAATATTGTCTTTCCCATTTTTTCACCTCATCGTTTTTTCCGAACCTTTTATCATATTCTCCCCTGACATAATTGCCAGGGGAGAATGGGTGAAATACTTTTAATCTGCTATTTACTGAATAACCTTCCACCAAGCAATGTTTTCTTTGTAATTAGCTACTGATTCACTTGTAATCAGCGGATCGTTTGCTGCTGTCGGGAATGGGATGAATTTGCCTTCCGGCTCTGTTCCATCATTCAGATATTTTACTGCATATGCACATGCGATATATCCAGATCCGTAAGGGTCTGTATTATATGTAGCAAACATTTCTCCTGATTCTACTGCATTTGTAGCATCAACACTTCCATCAAATCCAGCCACAAGAACATCATTCATACCAGCTGCTTTTAATGCCTGAACTGCACCTAATGCACTTTCATCATTACATCCGATAACACCCTGTACATCTGTGTATTTCTGGATCAGGTTTTCTGTTACTGACATACCTTCTGTTCTCTTGAAGTTTGCTGTCTGAGAAGCTACAATCTTGATATCCGGATATTCTGCAAATGCTTCTTTAATACCTTCCAGTCTTTCGATTGCATTTGCTGCCCCCGGAGGACCCTCAAGAATAATCACATTTCCTTTTCCATCAAGAGTTTCTGCCATCTCAGTTGCGATTGTCTTACCTGTTTCTTTGTAATCAACACCTGTTCTGAGGAATGTGTCTTCTGATGCAGGAGTTCCGATTGTGATAACGCTGATACCGGCTTCTTCTGCTTTTCTTACACCTGGCATAATTCCATTTGAATCGGCACAGTGAACGATGATAACATCCATATCCTGCTGGATCATATCTTCCATAATCTTAACCTGCTCTTCTACACTGTCCGCAGTAGACGGTGCCTGTGTTACAGCTTTGAATCCCATATCTTCACCGGCTTTTTTAACGCCTTCAGCCTGTGCTATCATATAAGGATTGGTTGTGTTCTTGGCAATGTATCCGATCTTGTATTCCTTGTCCGCCTTTACATCAGTTGAAACCTCTGCTCCAATTCCCTTAATTGGAAGCTTGTCTGCATCCACTACAGTTGCACTTGCACGTTCAGACGAGGATGATGACTTAGAATCACTCGATTCAGTCTTGGATCCACTGTCTGACGGTGTTTCTTTTGTAGGAGTACTACATCCTACAAACAGTGTACATGCCATTGCTGCCGACACTAACATTGCTACTAATGTTCTCTTCTTCATTTTCTTCCTCCTTTGTTTTCTCCGATTGGATATCGGATATTGGATACAATCTTGTTGTATTTAATATAGCACCGCAACACTACTATGTCAATATCGAATAGTATTTTTATTTTCTTTTCTATATTTTTGTGTATTATACACAATTTTCATTTTTTATTCCTGTGGATTATCACAACTGCTAATTTTTTATCAATAAGAAATGCTACTCTTTTTTTAGTACCAACGAAATTATCCTCTGAAATACAAAAAGGATGTGCCTGGGCACATCCTTAGATAACTTATTCTATATTCTGCTTACCGAATCAGCTGTTCCAGCTCACTCTTTTCCTGAACTCCTAAAGTTCTCTCTGCGACCTTTCCATCTTTGAATACAAGAAATGCCGGAATTGACATTACCTTATATTCTCTGGCAAGCGCCATCTGCTCATCCACATTCACCTTACCTACCTTTATATCTGTAAGCTCCTGTGCAAGCTCGTCAACAACCGGTCCCATTGTCTGGCATGGTCCACACCATGTTGCCCAGAAATCTACCAGTACTGGTTCTTTTGCATTTAATACTTCTTCTTCAAAATTCTCTGTTGTTAAATTGATTACTGACATGATAGACATCCTCCTGTTTCATTATCTTTTTCTTCTTTAAGGGCAGTAAGCCGTTCCTCTACTTTCTGGATCGTGATTCTTTCCAGATAATCATTGCAGCTCCTGTTCATCCCTGTTACAAGTTCATCCATAACTGCAGACATCCCACTTGCAACCAAACACTTTTTATCCGGGTTTCCTGAACGCCAGGATGCTTTTACAAGCGTATTCTCCAATGCGTCACTGATCTGCCTCAGCGTAATCTCCGAATTTGCTTTTGCGATCCGGTAACCGCCTCCCATGCCTTCTCTTGTCTCGATCAGACCGGCTTTTTTTAGTTTTCCCATCACTCTGCGTATGCATACAGGATTTGTACATACATTATCTGCGAGTTCTTCACTTGCAATAGTAGCATTGTTGCGATCCAGAAATACAAGTGCATGAACTGCTATTGCAAATTCGCTTGTCACGCTTCTCCCCTCATTTCTTATATGTTAAACTGTAATTTTTTAATTACATTTTATACTGTAACAATATCATATACAGTTTTTCATGTCAACCTCTTTGCCTGGATTTTGTTATGATTTTTTATCCATGTTGACATTTGCGAGGAAATATGATAGTTTTTTTGTGAAAATTTTGTTTATTTATGAGGATTATCTGCTATGAATAAATTATTACATAACAATACACTTTTCACACTCACACTACTTGGCATCGCGACCGCACTTGCCTTTCTTTTTTTCTCATTCGTTTCTGAAAATACTGCAAACATCGCATTACTTTATATTATTGCCCAGATCTTGATTGCACGATATACGAACGGATACCTGTACGGCCTCTTTTCTTCTGTTTTCTCCGTAATCTGTATCAATTTCTTCTTTACCTATCCGTTTTTCCGACTGAATTTCACATTGAGCGGCTATCCGGTCACATTTATCGGAATGTTGATCATTACACTGCTCACCACCGCAACCACTTCCCGTCTGAAGAAACAGACAGAAATTCTTGCAAAGCAGGAAAAGCAAGTACAGATTGCACGTCAGGAATCCCTTCGTGCCAACCTGCTCCGTGCAGTTTCCCATGATCTGCGTACACCACTGACCAGCATTATTGGAACCACTTCCTCTCTTCTTTCTGATGGTTCCATCTTATCAGATGCAGAAAAAAAAGAGCTTCTTGAAAATATTGAAAATGACTCCAGCTGGCTCCTCAATATGGTTGAAAACCTTCTCAGTGTAACAAGAATCAATGATACAGTTACACATCAAGTTAACAAAACGCCGGAGATTGTAGAAGAAGTCGTCTCTGAAGCTGTACAGCGTCTGAAGAAAAGATTTCCTTCAGCCAGTATTATTGTCCATGTTCCAACCGATTTTCTGATGATTCCAATGGACGCTATTCTGATCGAGCAGGTACTGATTAATCTTCTTGAAAATGCATTGATCCATTCCGGAAGCAGCCGTTCTCCGGAGCTTACCGTCACCGATCATCCAGACCATGTAACCTTCTGTGTCAAAGATTTCGGACATGGTCTGAACCCGGATGATATGCCAAATATTTTCAGCGGCATCTGCCGCAATACAGGTTCTGTTGATTCTCACAAGGGCATGGGAATCGGTTTATCAATCTGCAAAACGATCATTGACGCGCACAGTGGTTATATCGAAGCCAAAAATCACTCCAATGGTGCTTTATTTCTGTTTACATTACCAAAAGAAGAGGAGGAAAACATTCCATGCAGCCAAAAGTAAATATCCTTTTTATAGAAGACGAACGAAATATCCTTGCTTTTGTGACAAAGCTTTTATATGGGCACAATTATAAAGTAACAACTGCCTCAACCGGTATGGAAGGGCTTCAGCTGATAAATTCAATCTGTCCTGATCTCATTCTCCTTGATCTTGGACTCCCGGATATGGATGGTCAGACAATCATCCGGCAGGTTCGTGAGTGGTCCGACTGCCCGATCATTGTCATCTCCGCCCGCACAAATGAGCGTGAAAAGGTAAAAGCACTTGATCTTGGTGCGGACGATTATATCACCAAACCATTCGGCTCTGCTGAACTACTCGCCCGTATCCGCACCTCACTCAGACACAGTAACCGGATGAATAATACCTCTTCAGATCAACTCTTCCGCCCTTACAAATGCGACGAACTGATACTCGATTTTGAAAAACGTACTCTGACTATCAGCGGAAATATCGTTCATCTGACTCCTATCGAGTATAAAATCCTGGTATTCCTCGCCCAAAACTGCGGAAAAGTTATGACCTACTCTTCTATCATCAATAATGTATGGGGACCTTATGCAGATGATAACAATCGAATTCTCCGCGTAAACATGACCAATATACGCCGTAAAATAGAAAAGAATCCGGCTGATCCTAAATACATCTTTACCGAAGTCGGCGTTGGCTACCGTATGAGTGAAGAACGCTGTTAAGGTTCTGCTAAGAAAGCTTCCAATCTCTTTTCAAATTACATATTTTCTCATAAAATGACTTTGTCAAAAGAAATACAAAGAACTGGAGTGAGAGAGACATGAATATTGGAATGTTACTTTTGGTTATAATTGGAGGCTTTGCAGGTCTTTTTTCTACACTTTATATTTGTATCAGTCTTCCATTCACCATTATATGGAAGATTTATCGCCGGGTTGCCAAAGGTATCCCGATTATGAAATAGCTGTTTCGTTTAACATCCTAATTCCAAATAAGAATGCCGGAGCAATTCATGCCCCGGCATTCGTCATCTTTATTCTATTATTTTTTGTCTTTATTTGTAAGATTACACATTACAATTGCTACCATCACAAGAATTACCCCGAATGTCTCTCCTGCTGATAAAGTTTCTTTATATAGTATTACACCAATCAGGGTAGCCGCAACCGGCTCAACTGATGCCAAAATAGACGCTTTTCCATTATCCATATTTTTAAGGCCGGCAGTATACAGGCAAAATGCAAGCACTGTACTTAAAAAACCAAATAATAATGACCATCCCATCATTTTTATGCTTGCGCAGCTTACTTTGAGTACTTTTTCAAAATTGCATAAAGGAATCACACCGATTGCCGCAACAAAAAAGGTATAGAACGAAATTGTAAAACTATCATATCCTTTTTCTAATGCAAAGCGACCAAAAATTGAATATAATGCATATCCAAATCCAGCACCAATACCTATTAAAATTCCTTTTCCACTAAGTGCCTGTGAACTTCCAATAATTCCAGTAACAAACACACAACCGACAAAAGTAAGTACCAATGCAATTGATTTTCTTCCTGTAAATTTTTCGTGAAATAAAAAATATGAAAGAACCATAACAAAAGCCGGTGCCGTATAAAGAAGTACCGCTGCAACAGATAGTGAAGTCATCGTAATCGCTCTGAAATAACAATAATTAAAAAATACAATACTTAATAATCCAGTTCCCAGAAAACACCACAAATCTTTGAATTTTATCTTTAATAAGCTTCTGTTATAAAATAGCAAAAAGAAAAACAATATACATGTCGTGGCAATTGCCCTTACAGCAACAATATCCAGGGATTCTAATCCACATTTTTCAAACTTGCGTACAAAAATCCCCATGCTTCCCCAAAGTATCCCTGCCAGAATTACCATTCCTGATGCAAGTTTTTTCATTATCCTGCCTCCTTATATCCAAAAAGGATGATAACGCAACAAGCATTGTTGCGCAATCACCCTCGAAATACTGTTTTTACTATAATACAAATATGCAGGACTGTCCAGTCTAAATCAGACTGAATCTTTTACTATATCTAAAAATTTTTGATGGATTCTGATATCTTCATCCAGTTCCGGATGAAACGCAAATGCAAGCTGATTGCCATATCTTACACCAACCGTTTTTCCTTCAACAACCGCAAGAACTTCCACATTCTTTTCAGCAGACTCTACATACGGTGCCCGGATAAATGTCATTGGTACAATTCCAATTCCTTTTACCTCAGCTTCCGTATGAAAACTTCCAAGCTGCCTTCCATATGCGTTTCTCTTTACGCAAACCGGTAAAGTTCCAAAATGCTTTAGTTCATCATTTTCCAGGTTTTCAGCCAGAAGAATCATTCCCGCACAGGTTGCCAGTACCGGCATCCCATTTTCAATTTTTTCTTTCAGAATCTCATACATTCCAAGTTCTCTTAAAAGTTTTCCCTGAACCGTACTTTCTCCTCCTGGAAGAACCAGTCCGTCAAAATCCTGTTCCAGATTTTCTGCCTTTCTAAGCTCTACACAGTCAGCTCCCAGTTTTTCAAGCATTTTTTCATGCTCAATAAAAGCTCCCTGCAATGCCAATACGCCTATTTTCATTATTTTCCTCTTTCTGCCATCAAAAGTTCAATTTCCTGCTCGTTAATTCCTACCATGGCTTCTCCGAGGTCTTTTGAAAGCTCTGCGATCAGTTTTGCATCTGTATAATTTGTCACCGCCTGTACAATTGCAGATGCTCTTTTTTCCGGATTTCCAGACTTGAAAATACCAGATCCAACAAATACACCTTCTGCTCCAAGCTGCATCATAAGTGCTGCATCTGCCGGTGTAGCTACACCTCCTGCCGCAAAATTTACCACCGGAAGTTTTCCCTTTTCATGTACATATGCTACCAGTTCATATGGAACCTGAAGCTGTTTGGCCGCCTCAAAAAGTTCATCTTCCCTCATACTTGTAATCTTTGCAATCTCGCTGTTCATCATTAAACGGCGAAAATCTATGAAAGCTTTCATGTTCCATACCACTATATTGATATTGATAAAGAAGGCATTTCTGTATCTTCACTGGAAAATCAGAATATCTCTGTCATTCATATCTCACCGTCCCATCACTTTCCCACCGGAATTGTAATGCCGATCAGCAGACGATATGAACTACTCGGATGGGCTGCCCGGAAACCAGACCGGTATATTATAGAAGACGATTATGACAGTGAACTTCGTTTATCTGGAAAACCTGTTCCTACGCTGCAAAGTATTGATGTTTCCGGCCACATTATTTATATCAATACCTTTACAAAAACACTGTCTTCGACTGTCCGAATCAGTTATATGATCCTTCCTGAGACACTTGCAGAAAAATATTATGAAACTCTTTCCTTTTATTCCTGCACGGTTTCAAATTTTGAACAATATGCTCTGGCTAAATTCATGGCGAATGGAAGTTTTGAAAAACACATAAACCGTCTCCGAAACTACTATCAGACAAAACGGGATTCTATTTTATCTACTTTTAAAAACAGTCCTCTGGACAAATATATTACGATCACAGAAGAGGAGTCCGGTGTCCATTTTCTAATGCATATCAATACACCTAAGACCGAAGAACAGCTTCTGCTGGCAGCGCGCTCCAAAGGAATTAAACTTGCACCTCTATCCGCCTACTATAATGGTTTTACTGACTCTTCTGTTCTAAATACTTATGTAATGAATTACTCTTCTATCAACCTGAATAATCTTGATCAGATTGCTGAATCTCTATATCAGATTGTTAAATAATGAAATCAAAATCCCTCTGTAGAACGTTAAGTTTACAGAGGGATTGAATTCATGAGATTACTTATTTTTCGTAAATAAAAAACTGTAAGCACTTGCTTACAGTTTTTAACTCCCCGAGTTGGGTTCGAACCAACGACCCTTCGGTTAACAGCCGAATGCTC
>ENA-OZGU01001133-OZGU01001133.1-human-gut-metagenome-genome-assembly--contig:-NODE-1133-length-16353-cov-6.956498_pt1 | contig 16353 bp, 13 predicted proteins | sample MGYA00244662_ERZ653670 | MGnify/ENA primary metagenome ERZ653670 (study PRJEB26926, sample SAMN06165224) | human gut metagenome | biome: ENVO:00009003; feature: ENVO:2100002; material: ENVO:00002003...
GCCTAGCGCTGGTTTACGGACTGAAGGCCCGGGCCTGGCTCGAGCGGGGCACGGCGAAGGAGGACAATGCCGCTTATGCGCAGGCGGCCGAGTACGCCCGGCAGGCCATCACCGCCAGCGGCTGCACGCCCCTGACGCAGGAGCAGTGGGAGGACCCCACGAACGGCTTCAACAGCGCCACGTCGAACAATGCCTGGATCTGGGGCCTCGCCCTGCCGAGCGAGAGCGTCGCCAACCTCTTCTGCTTCACGGCGCACATGAGCACCGAGAACGCATGGAGCGCCTACGGAAACGACGCCTGCCGCTGCATCAACAGCAACCTCTACAACAGTATCGACCTGCGCGACTTCCGCCGCCATTCGTGGCTCGATCCCGACCGCAAAGACCCGGAGAAGGAGTCCTACGACTACAAAAGCTGCCGCAAAGAGGGCAAGGAATACTTCAATGAACTGCCCGATTACGCGAACATCAAGTTCCGTCCGGCGCAGGGCGCCTATGAGGATTTCAAGGTCGGCGGAGCCGCAGACCATCCCTACATGCGTGTCGAGGAGATGTACTTCATCGAGGCCGAGGCCAGGGCGCATGAAAATCTTGGCGAAGGCATCCGTCTGCTCAACGAGTTCATGAACGGCCACCGTATCGTGGGCGGAGGTTACGACTGTACGAACATGTCGTCGTCGGTCGAAAGTTTCACCAACGAGCTGATGCTCCAGAAGCGCATCGAGTTCTGGGGCGAAGGCATCGTCATGTTCGACATGAAGCGGCTCGACATGTCCACCCGACGGGGCTATGTGGGAACCAACTCTCCCAATTCGTACCGGCTGAACACGGAAGGGCGCGCGCCCTACTGGAACTTCGTGATCACGCGCGGCGAGACGCAGAACAATCCCGTCATCGCCACGCAGAACAATCCCGATCCTTCGCAGACGGTCAAGCCGTGGAACGGCTGATGACCATCTGCGACCGAGCTGTCAAATTTAAAAGCAAATTACCGTGAAGACATTCAAGCATATATTACCGTTCCTGCTGGCTCTCTTCGTTCTGGCCGGCTGCAAGGACGATGTGAACTATACCCGGGGAACCGCGGAGGATCCCGACTGCTACGGTGTCTATTTCCCGAAGAAGCAGTCTGCGCAGACCGATCTGGAGTTCGAACCGGGCGCCCAGACCGAGGCGACCTATACGGTCAAACGGCGCAATACCGTGGATCCGATCGTCGTTCCGGTCGTCGTGAAGGCCAACGTCGAGGATATTTTCGTCGTCGAGCCGATCGTGTTCGATGCCGGTGAGGAGGAGACGACCTTTACGGTCAGCTTCCCCAATGCCCGAATGGGCACGACTTACACCTGCGACATCGACATCGAGGATCCGCGCTACGCCTCGGTTTACGGTCCCGACAAGGTGACCCTCTCGATATCGCTCGTGCTGGCCAAATGGGAGCTGGTCACCGACGAAAAGACCGGCGCGACCAAAGGCCGCTACCGCGACGACATTCTGGGCAACTTCGCTTCGATAGACAATCCCAATGCCAATCCGAATCCCGAAATCGAACTCGAAATCTACGAGCGTTCGGACAAGAAGGGCTATTACCGCATGAAGGCCTACACGCCGGAGCTGATGAACATCTTCGCCGGAGGACAGGTAAGTCACGAGAACCGCGGAGTCTGGACCTATGTCGATGCTTCGGATCCGAACAAGGTCTATTTTCCCTACCAGTCAACCGGCCTGACCCTCTTTGCCGAGATGGGCGAGTGGTACATCGCATCGCAGACGCCGGAGAATTTCGCCATGGACGAGTCGGCCGGACAATATGGCACGCTCAAGAACGGCGTGATTACCTTCCCGGCGCAGGGTATCGTGCTCGAACCGAGCGAAGGCGAATATGCCGGTAAATTCTTCTACGCCAACGCCAACGGCTTGCAGCGGATCATGCTTCCCGGAGCCAGGGTTTACGACTACTCGGTGACCCTCACCAAAGGCGAACCCGCGGACGGAGTCGTCGAAATCGGCGCCACCCTCTCCGAGGACACCCGGGAGTTCCGCTATGCGATCTTCACGGGCAGTCTGAGTGACGGCGAGGCGAGCCTCAAGGCACAGGAGATGGCCGACGGCAAGATCGCCGCGGAACTCATCAAGACGATCACCGCTTCGGGAACGATTTCCGTGCAGGATCTGGAAGGCGGCACGGGCAAGTACACGCTCGTAGGCTGTATCTACGGTTCGGACGAGGAGGCGAATCCGGAGGGCGGCGAAACGGCGTCGCAGAACCTGAAAATGCAGGGCTATGCCTCCATTCCGTTCGGATATGTCGCCAAGGGCGACGAGGTTTCCGTCATCCTCAGCATCGGGCTCGAAGCCACGAACGAATTCGCGGGACAGGGCATTACGACGGACAATGCGGCGAAATTCTGGGCCTACGGCGAGGAGATCGAATCCGTCAAGTACGGAGTCTTCAAGACGGACGCCATCCAGGGACTGGACATGACGGCTTTCCTCCAGCAGATGGGCAAGGATTTCACCAAAGAGCAGCTCGATGCCATCAACGGCGGACATTACAGCATCATGCTCACGGGGCTGAACGGCGACACGGAGTACACGTTCGCCGGACTGGCCAGCAACGGGTATGTCAGCGAACTCTTCACGGCGTCCATCCGGACCACCGGCAAATACAACCCGGGGCTGGAGAGCGAGTTCCTCTACTCGGACTTCCTGCCGCAGGACGAGCAGCCCTCGAAGGAGTACCTGATTTCGACCGAATGGAACTATTATGCCATCAACGTCATGGACGAGAAGCAGATGCGCCGGAAGATCGGCACGGTGACCATCGAAGACGATCCGACGGAAGTCAGTTCGGTCGATCTGCTGACCATTACGGGCCTTACCGGTCTCACGTTCGACGAAGGCGGCCAGATTCCGGCGGTTTACGTTCCGGCCTCGGCTCCGCTTGCAGGCATAACCGGCGCCATCTCTCCGATGCTTTCGCAGGACCCGATCGGTGTCATCAACGGCGAGGACATCATCTCCGGCTGCGTCTCGGAGGAGAACCCCGACGCCCTCTATGCGGTCAATTATCCGTTCATCGGAGGCGCCGTGGCCGACGGTTACATCTATTTCGTGCCCACCCCGAACTATGTCGAGCAGGGGGCCACGTTCCGTTATCTATATACGTTGAGTACGACGACCCCCTATTCGATCCTTACGGACATGCTGCTCGTCGATCCCGCCAAGGATATGGGCGGCATTCCCGAACTGGCCGCAGAGCGGATCGCAGAACTGCGCCGAATGGCCGCAGAGCTCCGGCAGCCGCGGAATTGCGTCGAACGGCCCGAATTCTCCGTTTCCGCAGGACGCGGCTCCGTCAAAACCGTGCCGACCGACTGTGCGAAAGGATTCCTGCCCGCATCGGCTCCCGAAGCGAAAGCCGTAAGGGCTGCGGTCGGATTCAGCGATGCCGTGCGGCGCGCGGACGGTTCGGGGTCGGAACTCCGGTTCCGGAAAACGGCCGCTGCCGAAGTCACGCTCAAGTAATATCGGATCGGGAGAGGCCGGTCGTCCGGCAAGTGCCGGCCTCTCCCTTTTTTCCAAGCCAGAAACAACCTGCCGGACTCAAAAATCAGCATGATATATGCATAACAAAACGAAACTCCTGATTTTCGCCTCCCTGCTGCTGGCCGCCTGCTCGACGGACCCCATGCAGGAGATACCGAACCGCGGGGATTCCGCTCCCGAAATCGAGACTTCGGGCAAAATCTGCAATACGTCGGACGATGCCGTGGCCGGTTCGCTCATCGTAAAATTCGGCGAAGAAGCCGTTTCCGGTCTCGAACAGTACGCACTGAATGCGGCCGGGACCCGTTCGGCGCTGACCCGTTCGGGCATCGCATCCGTCGATGAGATCCTGACCGACCTGCACGTCACCTCGCTGGAGCGCGTCTTCCCCGAAGCCGGCGAACACGAGGCCCGCACCCGTGCGGCGGGGCTTCACAGGTGGTATGTGCTCCGGTTCGCAGCGGAGGAGGACCTCGACAAGGCGGCCGAAAGACTCGCGGGTGTCGCCGAAATCTCGAAAGTGCAGTTCCGTACCCGTCTCTACCGGGCTTCCGACTGCAAGACCTATCCGTTCCACGCGACGGCGGGCGACCGGACCCGCGCCCTGGTCACGGCGGATTTCAACGACCCGAATCTTTTCTGGCAGTGGCATTACATCAACAATGCCGACCAGGCCGTCGCCACGACATCGGTGGCCGGAGCCGACATCCATGTGGCCGACGCATGGAAGCTCACGGCAGGCAATCCCGAAGTCATCGTCGCCATCGTGGACGAAGGGGTGAAATACACCCATCCGGATCTGGCGGCCAACATGTGGACCAATCCGAACCCTTCGCCCGAATACAACAGCCAGGACATTCACGGATGGAACTTCGCTGCCGACGGTCCCGTTTCATGGGACCAGAAGGGCGATTCGGGCCACGGAACGCACGTTGCGGGCACGGTGGCCGCCGTCAATAACAACGGCATCGGCGTCTGCGGCGTGGCCGGAGGTACGGGCAACGGAGACGGCGTGCGTCTGATGTCGTGCCAGATCTTCTCGGGCGACCAGACGGGCGACGCCCTCGTGTCGAGCCGCGCCATAAAATACGCCGCGGATCACGGCGCCTCCATCCTCCAGTGCTCGTGGGGCGTCAAGGCGGGAATATACACGTCGGACAACATGTTCATCAAGGGATCGCCGATGGACTACGAGGCGCTCCAGTACTTCGCGGCCCAGAAGAACTGCGAGGCCCTCGACGGCGGACTGATCATTTTTTCCGCCGGCAACGAATCGACGGCCATGTCCGGCTATCCGGCGGGTTATCGTGATTATATCTCCGTCACCTCGTTTTCGCCCGACTACCTGCCGGCCAACTACACCAACTACGGTCCCGGCTGCAATATCGCGGCCCCCGGCGGCGAAACGAGCGGTCTGAGCGGCGGCGAGAAGGCCGGCGTACTCTCGACGCTCTGCTCCGAAACGAGCAACGGAGCGGATTACGGCTACATGCAGGGAACCTCGATGGCCTGCCCGCACGTCTCGGGCGTCGCCGCACTCGGCCTCTCCTATGCCCTGGAGAAGGGGAAGAAATTCTCTCTTGACGAGTTCAAGACCATGCTGCTCACCTCGGTCAATGAAATCGACTCCCGGCTGGGCGAAGGCTCGAAGGCCACGATCGCCGACGTGTCGATTTACCGCGGCAAAATGGGCACCGGCATTACCGACGCCTATCAGTTGCTCATGCAGATCGAGGGAACGCCCTGTCTGCGGGTCGCAGTGGGCGAGGTGCAGCTCATTCCGCTGACGCAGCATTTCGGACAGGGGGCCGAAGACCTCACCTACACCGATATCCGGATGTCGGCCAAGGATATGGAAAAGCTCGGCATCAAGGCGGCTCCCAAAATGTATAATGGAAAACTGATGATCAAATGCACGAAACCCGGATCGGCCAAAATCAAGGTTTCGGCGATAGCCGGCGGCACGAAACCCGGAACGGGCGTGGTGATGGGCGGCATGGTCGTCACCAAGGAATTCGCCGTCATCGCCCGTTCGGCCGGCGCAGCAAACGGAGGTTGGTTATAAAAACAGTGCTTGCAATGAAAAAACATCTTTATCATCTGCTCGTTTTCTCCCTGCTCGGCATCTTCGCCGCAAGCTGCTCGGATGACGACGACGCCCCCAACATTCAGTCGGAAATCGTAGGCGAATGGCGCCTCACTTCCTGGTCGGAGAGTGCTCCCGAAGGATTCGAGGTGTACGTCGAATTCACTTCGGCATCGACGTTCGGACTTTACCAGAAGGTCGAAACGTCGGACTACACCAGATACACCGGGCGTTATTCGATCGACGGATCCCGGCTGACCGGAGTGTACGACGACGGCGAGAGCTGGGGCAGCGGTTACGATTTCGAACTGACGAATGACGGGAACACCCTGACGATGACCGCCCGGACCGAGCCGGCCGAAACCAGCGTATATTCCCGGACGACGATTCCGGACGACGTGCGCGATGCCCGAACGTCCCGTGCCGGCTCTTCGCCGGAAATGAAGCGGATGCTGTAATTCGCCGCATCCGTCCTCTCCGCGAAATCCGTTCTGCGACCGGAACAGTTTTTCGGATCGCCTTGTGCCGTGACCGGTCGGATAACCGGAACGGCATGATGCCCTGCATGAAGCGATGCGAATGATTCGGCCGCGGAACGGATTTTTTCCAACCCGATTGCCATCTTAAAAACCTACGCCCATGAAAAACTCGTATTTCAAAGCCTTGTCCGGCCTTTTCGCCTTGTGCGCCCTGCTCGTCGGGGGAGGGTGTGACGACAGCGACTCCGAAGTGAATGAAAAGCCGTACGCCATTTCCGTATCCCAGAACGAAATGGCGGCGTATTACAGGATCACCGCTCCGACAGCCGCTGGAGCCGGAGAGACGGTATCCGTCGAGGTCGAAGTCACCAGCGAAAACCATTACCTGAAGTTCGTCTCCGCGAACGGCGTGGCCTGCGAGCAGGTTGCCGGCGACACCCGGGGCGGTACGTTCGAATTCGTCATGCCCGAACGGGACGTCACGTTAGGAGTCATTATCCAGGAGTTCAAGCCCGAAGAGTACCCGATCAACGCCCCCGTTTCGCAAGAATATACCGTCGCCGTCGCCAAAACGGCCGTAGCGGGCGAAGTCGTGGACGTCGAAATCGTCGTGACGAACGGCATGTTCGCCGTTTCGGCCTGTCTGTTCAACGACACTCCCTGCGAACTGGTCTCCAGTGGGACCGTCACTTGGAAATACCGTTTCACGATGCCGGCCGAGGAGGTGACGCTCACGGTGGCGACCGATCTGGAAAGACACCTCATCTCGCTCAAACAGGGTGAACACACCAGTCTCCGGATGCTCAACTGTTGCGACGACTGGGAGGCGGTTCCCCCGGTATTCGACGAATGTATGTACGGCATAGTCAAATTCATGTGGAGCGCGGACCTGGGTTATGACGGTCAGGTGAAGATCACGGGACAGACCACGGGAAACAATATCGAGTACACGTATCAGACCGACGATCCGGATATGGGCGAATGTTGGTCCTGCGTCATGCCGGACGAGCCGATTCTGATCGAAACGTCCGCCGTCGAGAAAACCGACTACGTCGGCAAGCCGTTCGTCGGAACATACAAAGGTTTCCAGCTTACGGCTTCCAAGACACAGGTTATCCGGGGCAATTCGTCGGAATTCTCGATGGAACTGAAGACGAATACCTCGTATTTCGTAAAATCGACGGATGCCAACCGCTTCGATTTCGACGGCTGCTACGAATTCGACGAAGCGAAAAACCGCTTCGAATATCTCGCAGAGTTCAGCGACGACGGCTACGGAGAAATGGATTTCGGAGCAGGCGGCAGCTGGTTCGAAGGCGGCGACGCGTTCGTGTATATCAACGACCTGATAGACGACAAGCCCGACAATGTCAAATACTATTTCACGAGTACCGCCGACTTCGAATTCGTCAGTGCGGCGAGCGATTCGTACGGCTCCCGTTACCTGATCGAACTGAACAGGGCCGGTGCGAAAAGCTGGTACTATGTCGAGCGTGGGACCCGGAGCGCCCGGCCGGTCGATCTGGAATTCGAGAAGGGGGCGAGCATCGGTGAAAATTCGGAGGCGACGGTTTCCGACGAGACCGCCGCATTGTTCCGCTATTCGTACGATCCGGAGACCGGAACCCCCGTCTTCACCCTGCGCGGCAAAGAGGCGGGGACTTACAGGCCCGGAAGCGGCAGCGGACCGGAACTCACGCTCGACGGATTCGGACACGCCGTCTATGGCGATGCGGAAGGCGCTTACACGCTTCAGGGATCGGTCGTCGCCTTCGTCTCCGGGGCGGAACGGAGCGAGTTTGCGATCGACATGCAAAAGATGACCTATTCGGCGGTTTCATCCGGCGTATGGGACGGTCCCAGCGTATTTTCCGCCTCGTTCGACAAGGATTCGGCAATAGCGATCTTCGGCAATGAGCCGACCAAAGGTTCCGTTACGATCCGGCTCGACTCGGATTTCAGCGGGAACGAAAAGCAGGGCTATGCGAAATTCAAGGCTACGGTTTACGATACCGTCTGGTTCAGGGATACGGACGTGACGGACGAAGCGTGCGTATATACCTACGACCCGGCGACCCGGACCCTGCTGATCTCTCAGGTGCTCGTCGGCACGGCAGACGGACGCGGAACGGAGCGCATCGACCTGCGTTTCGGGGTGTCGGACGACAAGCGGGAGCTGACCTGCGGGGAGGATATCCTGCTCCGCGCGATTTCGGGAGGCGACCGGACTTACATCAAGTTGAATGGCCTGCGGCTGAAAAGCGAATGACGGGTCAAATCGAAGCGGGTTCAGGATTGAATAGATGTAACGATTCGATTTATCGGATCGTTACATTTTTTGTATAAGATAACAGGTAACGAGAAGGCAACGGTTTATTTTCAGCTTTTTGCGTTCGAATACCACATTTCAAATAACCCAATGCAAGATACGAAAACATTGCGGATTTGCCAAATTTCCGGTATCCGGGCCTTTTTCAGCTATCAGAGTATTCCGTTACAAGCCCTACAACCTCCCTTTTTTCAGTTCCATCCTCTAACAAAGCGCCCCTCGGATGAGGGGCACACACCACTTATTGCCGACCTCTTTTATATATCCTCAGAGTCTGTCCAAAAACCACGTGAGCCGAAGCTTACGGTTCTGCAAAAATATCTGCAACACTCGAGATTTTTGATCCGAGTGTTGAACAGCCATACGAATCCTTCGGCGAACATCTCCACGCTTACCGTGGAACCGTCGCTGCACAGCCTCCCTATCATTCATAAGCTATTCTTGTGTCCCGAAATTCCCTTGCGGATAAAGGACGGGTAAACGAAAGACGTACAAGGCGGAGAAAACCGTTTTTCTCGAGTGAGCGGTATTTTATGACATAATAATTTTGTTTTACAGATTTTCATCCGATTGTTTTATTTGAAAGATGATAAGTTGTTTACGCCCCGACGGGCGGTTCCCGCACCTGCGGTCCGTGGAAAAATACGACAAGCCCCGGTATTTCGCACCATGCATATTTCAGTTAAAAACATCAAAATCGAAAGAGCCCCACCGCCGTAAGGCGGAAAGTTCCACAAGGTATGCGCACGTCGGTGCGTTGGTCGCACAACGTATCCAGCAGACAAAGACTGCAAAAGAGTTTTAGAGGGGTGCATGCGTTACATCGTATTTAATAAGTTAAGGAGTATCGAGTTACGGGGCAGGAGTTACACAGCACGCACGACAAGGTATAATGTTCCTGCGAGCGACACCGCCGGCAGTATGGACGCTAGCGCACCCTTCCCTGCAGCGTCCGCAGTAGGTATCCGTGTAGCCGTATCATCCGTCCGTGACGGTAATAATCCTTACGAGGATTGCCAAACCAGTGAGACTCCATTCTTTACACCCTATGACAATACTTATCAGCACGCAGACAACCGCCCCCCCCCAGCAGCAGGAGCATGAAATTAGGATTGCTGGCATCCAATGCATCCGCCTCATAAAAAGAGGTCTCTTTGTCCGCAAAGAAGCGAAAGATATTCCGGTAAAGTTCTGTTATTTGGAGCATATGGAAAGTCATCATATGTGTTATTATTCTTGGACGGGATGCACGGGCAAGCCATACGACCAGTTAGCGCCGTTACTTAACGGAGTGACGTCCTTCGAGATGAAGTACAAGTTGTGCCTTCCGTTCGTCACATGGAGAAATGGCTCGGCGAACACGGCCGCAAGATCATCAACTGGGATGAAATTTTCGAAAGCGGAGTTTCGCCGACAGCCACTGTTATGTCGTGGCGCAATTCGAGAAGCGATATCGTCGCGACCGAAATCGGCAATCATGTCATCATGGCACTAAATGATTTTTGCTACCTGAACTACTATCAGACGAAAGATCCGATGAGCATCGGCGGATTCGTTTTGGTCAGCAAATTATGCACTCAGCCCTTACGACGGACTTGCACTGGAGGAACGTCCTTATATTCTCAGTGTCCCGACGAACTTTTGACGGAGTACATCTTCACGTCTACGCACCTGAAACACATACAACTGTCGCGCCTGCCGTCATTCGCCAAGGTGAGCTGGTCGTATGGACCGCAAGGACTTCACGGATTTCAGGCGCCGCATGAACACCTTTCGCAAATGCTACAATACCGCAGGTTACAATTACACCACCTATTTCTTCGACGGCCGGGACGAATAAAACCAAACGGGAGATAATCAAAAGATTATCTCCCGTTTGAGCAGAAAACGGAACTCAAACCTAATACGGACATCATCGAGCATAACTCTAAACCCACAACTCGATGAACGTCTTACACATCATTTGCCGCATCAAAATAATGCCTTGATTATTCCACAACAAAATATGCAAACAAACCTCTTTGTTAATACAAGGAGGTTTTTATTCTTTTAGTCCGAACCAATTTTAATTAAGGAGGCCCACAAATCCCTTCCTTTATTTCCTTAAAAATGTTCGATAAATCCAACTTCTGAAACCATTAGATATTATACGGGAAGGAAAACGAATACAGATATTCTTGAAAGTTCTTAAAAAACTCGTATAACCAGCCCTATACAACCGCCATTGAAAACGGGTTTCGACACACGCATATTTTAAACTGCCACGACGTTTAAACATTTCAGATGAAAATCTGAAAAACAATAACGATTCTTGAAGATTATAAAATTTATGCCCATTAAGCAACATTCTTACCCACAAATCATAATCTTCGAAAAGGTAAACAGACCGGTACCCGCCTACGGCTTCTACGGCTTTCCTGCGAAACATTACGACAGGATGATTCATCGGACATCGTTTCTTTCCAAACTGCCTGATATTTTCGGGAAATTCCGGCACTCTTCGGGTCGATATAATATTAGTAATATTCTCTTGGAATTCATCAATCCACGCCCCTACTACATCGATATCCGGATGGGTCTCTAAAAATGCCACCTGCCTGACAAAACGCTCCGGTTTGCAAATATCATCTGTATCCATCCGGGCTACCAATTCATAAGAACAATGCTTCAAACCTTCATCCAACGCTTTTCCCAATCCTCGGTTCTCTTTCAAGGCGATAACCTTCATTTCAGGATGGTGACTTGCAAAGGCATCTACAACTTCGTACAATTCAGGCGTAAGAGGCCCATCTTCCACCAATACGACTTCATCCGGGGGTAGTATTTGCTGAAAAATACTATCGAGACTTTCGCGGAAAAAGGTTGGATTTTCCTTATGATATAAGGAAAGTAATACGGAAAACTTCATTCTATCTATCTAAGTCGTTACCTTAAAATTGGAACCAATCTTTAATTTCTGCAACCAGCCCCAGTCAGCAGTTTGTACATGGATATGTATCGCTTCTGCATAATATGAGATGAAAAATTGGAATACAAATATTGTCTATAATCGAAATCCCTCTCATATTCCTGCGAAGAGGATAGAACGTTCTCAAGAGATTCATCATTTACATCAAATAGAAAAGGAGAGGGTACCCCACTCAACATCTCGCGATGAGGTATGATATTGGAAAGAATCGGAACGACACCGACACTCATAGCCTCAAGCACCGCCGTCGGAAATCCTTCAGAAAACGACGGGGAAATATAAAAGTCCGAAATTTGCAAATATTCCAATGTCCCGGGTTGGGCTCCCAGATATCTTACAATCGAAGGATCGTCACAAATCGCCTTACAGGAATTGAGAAGTATCCCATCCCCCATTATCAAAAGAAGGGTTTGGGGAAGTCTGAGCCTTGAAAATACCTCGATCAGAAATTCAGGATTTTTCCGTGGAATCAGGTTTGCTATAAAAATATACACCCTGCAGTCTTTAGGAATCCCTAATTCATTGCGCTTTTTCTGCTTCTCCAATAACGGCAAAGGCACAAAATAGTCCGCATCGACACCCGTATATATTATCGACAAAGATTTATAATAATTTCTCAATTTATTTGCGATAAAATTCGAACAGGTGATCACATTGGCAAACTGCTTGTAGCTTCCAATGAGGCTTTTCGCCATTAGGAAACCTTTTATGCGCCCATATTGCATCTCAAAGTCCTCGAAAGGATTATTGAATGACGACGAGATTTTGACGATCAAAGGGCCTAAATTCAATCGGCTTAATATGATATCAGCCCGAAAACCATACGAATGCACAATATCGGGCTTTAATGAAACTATGAAATCCCTAATTTTTTTGTTTTTGAAAACAGCACGGTATCCCCGTTTAATATTCAGCGAATGAATCCGTAACCCTAATTCCCTAAAATCCTCAATTCTTGTTGTAATCGTCTCCGGAGAAATCGTCACGATTTCAAAAACGATATCGGACGGATTTTTACAGTATGCCTGAAGCATATTGTAGATCACATTCGTCGGCCCCACTCGATCCAGAGTCGAACAAAACAGAATTACTTTAAGCATCGCAAAATTTCATTTTGATAAATCTCCCATCTTTTATCCCAAGTATTAGCCTCTATCAGGCGATCTTTACCTTTCATCGTAAAAGAAAGCCCGGCCAATGAAATCGGAGATTCCATGATTTTCAGATATTCCTTGTTTTCATATTGCTTAACCTCGGGTAGCGGAGTGGAAAGCACCGGGACATTGGCGGCTAAATATTCGAATAATTTAGTCGGATAAACCCCGACGGTATGTTCATTCACAGCATACGGAATCAACCCGATTTTCATCTTCGCAAGATACTGGTTTAACTCCCGTTTAGAGATCTGAGGAATGTACTTGACATTCGGATAAGACAGAATTGATGCGGCCCGATCGTCTAAAATTCCGCCGATAATGAGGAATTCTTCAACCTTGTTCAACTCGATTAATTTTGCAAGGAAGTCATAATCAATGGCAAAATGCAGATTCCCGATATATCCAATATATTCCCGGTTATCAACAAGTTCATAAAAAGTATCGATATTGACACCTTGAGGCAAATAGATAATATCGTTTAAAGATTCATAGTCCCCAATCGTTGCCATATTGTCAGCAAAAACGATATCAGCCTCTGCGACCGCCCGTTTTTCCCATTCTAGAATACGAGGAGTAAGCAACGGATTTTTAGATCTTCGTTCTGCGATATCATACACCCTGAATCTGGACCGTTTAAAAAACTCATAAACCGTCGGATTCATATACGTAGACCAAAAAAAGTTATTCTTCGGGGAAAACCTCAGGTACCTCTTCATCAAATTATAATTAATCTTTCCTGTCAGCGAAGAATGCAGAGGTACATGCAGCACATTCTTTAATTTCATATTGCTCCGTACCGGATTTTGCGTACCTGTAATCTCAGACTGCTGCGACCGAATATAATGCCCTATCCGACTGAAAAAATCCTTCGACAAAGGATTATGATTAATCAGCCCCAATGGAGAGCACACATACAAATCAGAGCCTGTAAGCCAATCGGCAAATCGTGTTATCAACTCATGCTGGCGTTCCCACGTATGTGACCAATGTTGTCCGGGAAAGAATGTATAACTGTCAAAGTCCGAGATATTCATCGTCTGAAGAATTCTTTAACCACGCTTGTTACATAGGTTTGTTCATCCTCCGAGAGCGTAAAATATAGTGGAAGTCGAACAAGATTGTCCGTGTAAAAATCGGCTTGAGGCAGATATTGTCCGCCTAATCCGTGATTCTTCGCAAAATCGGAATTATGGAGTGAGAGATAATGAAATGTTGCGTGTACCCCATGGTCTTTTAGATAACTCAACAAGGCCGTTCGAGCATCCGCTTTTCTACATGTAAAATAAAACATATGTGCATTGTTTGTCGCATATTCGGGAATATAAGGCAAAACAATATGTTCATTCAGAGCCGGGTCATCAAGTTGCCGGAAATAATGATTCCAGAGAGCGATTCTTCTATCCTGAATCATCTTCAGATGTATTAGTTGCGAATATAGCAATGCCGCATTCAATTCGGAGGGCAGAAAAGAAGAACCTGTATCCACCCAACCGTATTTATTCACTTCTCCTCTGAAAAATTGAGATCGGTTAGTTCCTTTTTCCCAAATGATTTCCGCTCGTGTCAGCAACCTGTCATCATTTACAACCAGCAGACCGCCTTCACCGGATGTGATATTCTTTGTTTCATGGAATGAAAATGCAGACAAATGGCCAATACTTCCTAAAGGCCGTCCATTATAAAACGAATCAACGGCCTGAGCCGCATCTTCCACGACCCAAAGACCGTACTTGTCCGCAATACGCATTATCTGCTCCATGTCGCAGGCCACACCTGCATAATGAACCGGGACGATAGCTTTCGTATTCGGAGAAATGAGCGATTCTATTTTTGAAGTATCTATATTGGGGGTCATCGTTTCACTGTCCGCAAACACAATTTTTGCTCCTTGCCTTACAAAAGCCAAGGCTGTAGATACGAATGTGTACGACGGCACGATGACTTCGTCTCCGGGACGGATATTGCACAATATCGCAGCCATCTCAAGCGCATCGGTACAAGACGACGTCATAAGACATTTTTTAAACCCGTAACCGGTTTCAAAGAAAGTCTGGCATTTTTTGGTAAAATCTCCGTTTCCACAAAGCTTTCCTTTTTGGAAAACTTCTGACACATATTTTAGACTGTCATCTAAAATACACGGTTTATTAAAAGGAATAGTATTCATATTAATCGTGTTTAAAATCTCCCGATTCATATACATTGTCATCAATCCATTCTTCACTATAATGGTTAGTCAGAATACCTATTGAGGACGAACAAAACAGCTGCTTTTCTCTACTTAGAGATAATTGCCTCCTTACGCCCCATAATTCCGTCATATTGCTAATAATCATGCACATAAACAGAACATGCAAATATCTTTTACTCATTATGGAATTATCATAGGAATACAACAAAAACATTTTTATACCATATAGCAACACTATCATGAAGCGGCCATACATTACAACAAATGGAGACGAGACTACAGCTAACAACAATAAAGAGTTGACCCACGCAACGAGCCGATTGGGTTTAGACGGATATAACAATATGAAAGTTCCTACTCCACAATACACGACAAGATTTCCCAAAAACTGTTGAATTTTATACCAGATGGAACGATCCTTCAGAAAATCCCCGGCCCAGTATCCGTCAATATATACCGAGAACTGATTTACGATATCTGTCGGCAAATAGTCCATCACGAGATGCACAATGAGTCCTCCGCAGAAAAAGCCGCACACACCCAATACGACAATGATTCGTCTATTAAATTTAAACAGCCCCCAACGCTGGAAGATCAAAGCCAGAAAAAAGATTAAAAACGAGAAATGATTTAAAACCGATAACACAACAAACAACCACCCTCTTTTTTTCTTATCCTCAATGATCAGGTATGTCCCGTAAACAAAAAGGATCATTGAAAAAAAGAATCGGAAAAGAAACAATGAGATGGAAAAAGGGATGAATAACACGAGTGCCAATATTCGTGTTTTTCTATCGCTGGACAAAGCCGAATTTCTTTCGGTCAGTTTCAGGAATACGGAACCCAGCAACAAATAGGCGACAAAATTGTAAATGAACCGTACCAGATCAAAATTCAGATTCAGTTTGCCAAAAAAATAGCTTAAGAAAGCTAATAGGTAATCGAATTTCAATGATATGGCCATTAGGAATTCGGACCAATCAAGTTCTTTATAGAAATAGAAATCTCGAGTATACCGATAAAAATCGCCGACAGGTGGATATAATATGCCGATGAATCCCATGAACACTGCCCACATGACGAAAGCCCATCGTTCATATCGCAACATTCCTTGTATAATCCAAGGCAGTGTTATAACCGGATATACGATAAACCCGACAGATAGAAAAAAAAGCTTTTTATCGATCTTTATCGAAAATCGATCTGATTTTATGTCGGACATCAATCAAGGAGTCGTTTGAGAAAATAGGCCAGTGAAAAAGATGATTTATGCCGATACTCCGAAGGCGTGCTCCGGCATATCTCTTTTAATTTTTCGTCCTCGATATCCAAAGGATATACCTCCATGTCATCGAGCAGTTCATAGTCCTTGAATGCCTCGTAGTTTGAAGTGATCAACTTCTTATTCATTCCATAGCATTCGATCGAACGCATCGAAAGGCCCTTTTGCGAAGGAGGTATAACATCGACAAAAACGCGACTCCGAACGTATAATTCGGTTAATGCCTTTCTACCGATGGAAGTGAATTTACATATATTCAGAGCTGTCTCTTATACACATCTGACGCTGCCGACGACTAGTCGAGTGTAGATC
>ENA-OZGU01001144-OZGU01001144.1-human-gut-metagenome-genome-assembly--contig:-NODE-1144-length-16228-cov-7.620355_pt1 | contig 16228 bp, 10 predicted proteins | sample MGYA00244662_ERZ653670 | MGnify/ENA primary metagenome ERZ653670 (study PRJEB26926, sample SAMN06165224) | human gut metagenome | biome: ENVO:00009003; feature: ENVO:2100002; material: ENVO:00002003...
ATACGCCACACCGACGAAATGCGTAGCATTTTGGAGGTTGGCTCTGAACAGTTACTCTATTTGAGAGATAAATACGCAATAATGCTTATTGATAAGAATATCGTAACACGAAGTGTAAATAAAATCTATAAACAAAATGCATGGATCGTGATAGAATTACCAATTTGTCATTTATTTAACAAACAGATATAATAAAAATAGAAAAAAAACAACAAGATTGAACAGAAAAATCCAATGGATTATATTCAATTTTTACAATGGAGGAAGAATTATGTCAAAGAAAAACCCAATCACAGTAAGTTCATGGACACTTGGAGATCAGTGCAAATTTGAAGATCGTGTAATCGCTGCAAAGGAAGCAGGATATGAAGGAATCGGTCTTCGCGCAGAGACTTATGTTGATGCATTGAATGAAGGACTTCATGATGAAGACATTCTTGCAATTCTTGACAAACATGATATGAAAGTAACAGAGGTAGAGTACATTGTTCAGTGGTGTGAGGAACATCGTTCTTATGAGCAGAAATACAAAGAGCAGATGTGTTTTCATATGTGCGAACTCTTTGGAGTAGGCCACATCAACTGTGGACTGATGGAAAATTATTCTGTTGAGTACACAGCACAGAAATTAAAAGAACTTTGCCAGAGAGCAGGAAAATACATCATTGGTGTTGAGCCGATGCCATACAGCGGAATTCCGGATCTTAAGAAAGGATGGGAAGTTGTAAAAGCTTCTGGATGCGACAACGCAATGCTCATTCTTGATACATGGCACTGGGTAAGAGCAGATCAGCCATACGATATCCTTACACCGGAGATTGCCAAGAAAGTTATTTCTATCCAGATCAATGATGCTTATGAAAGACCATATGCAGCACCTATTTTAAGAGATGAGTCTATGCATGATCGTCTTGCACCGGGAACAGGAGCAAAAGATACAGCAGGATTTGTTAAGATGATTAAAGATGCAGGAGTTGATCCGAAGGTTGTTGGTGTAGAAGTTATTTCTGATGCAATCCTTGGAAAAGGACTGAAAGAAGCAGCTGCTTATACATATGAAAACACAGAGAAAGTATTAAAAGAAGTTTGGCCAGAGTTGGTAGACTAATTTGAAAAACAGATGATGCCAAAGAGAGAGGTAAAATGATGAAATTCAAAAATATGTTTTCTCCGATTCAGATTGGACCTATGACTGTTAAAAATCGTTTTGTGGTTCCACCGATGGGAAATAATTTCGCAAATTCAGACGGAACATGGAGTGACGAATCTGTGGCTTACTATGGTGAGCGTGCAAAAGGTCAGTTTGGTCTGATCACAATTGAAGCGACTGTAGTACATAAAGGAGCGAAGGGCGGTCCTAAGAAACCATGTCTTTATGATGACAACAGCATTGAAAGCCTAAAGAAAATTACAGATGCCTGCCATGAAGAAGGTGCAAAGGTATCTATCCAGCTTCAGAATGCAGGACCGGAAGGAAATGCAAAGAATGCAGGAGCACCGATCCAGGCTGCTACAGCAATCGCATCAGCAGATGGAAGAGACATTCCGGAAGAAGTATCTACAGAAAAAGTGTATGAGCTTGTAAAAGGATATGGTGAAGCAGCAGAACGTGCAATGAAAGGTGGAGCAGATGCAGTAGAGATCCATATGGCGCACGGCTATCTTGTAAATTCATTTATGTCACCAAGAACAAATAAGCGTGTCGATGAATTTGGCGGAAACTTTGAGAACAGAATGAGATTTTCACGTCTCATTATTGAAGAAATAAAGAAGAAAACAGAAGGAAAGATTGCTGTTCTTGCACGTATTAACAGTACAGAAGACATGTTTGGAGGACTTGATAATCACGATATGTGTGCAGTTGCTTCTTATTTAGAAGATTGCGGAATTGATGGTCTTCACGTATCCCGTGCAGTACATTTAAAAGATGAGTATATGTGGGCTCCAACAGGAATTCACGGCGGATTCTCAGCAGAGCTTGTTGCAAATATCAAGAAATGTGTTTCTATTCCGGTTATTACAGTCGGAAGATATACAGAACCACAGTTTGCAGAACAGATCATTAAAATGGGAAATGCAGATTTAGTAGCATTTGGACGTCAGTCACTTGCAGATCCGCACACACCACAGAAAGCAATGGAAGAAAGACTGGAAGATCTTACACCATGTATCGCCTGTCTTCAGGGCTGTGTTGCCAATATGTATGCAGGTAAACCAATCTGTTGTCTTGTAAATCCAGTACTTGGACATGAAAAAGAAGGACTTCTGAAGGCTGAGAAGGCGAAAAAAGTTTACGTGATCGGTGGTGGTGTGGCAGGTATGTGTGCTGCATTTACAGCGAAGAGACGCGGACATGATGTAACATTATTTGAAGCTACAGATAAGCTTGGCGGTAATATGAGACTGGCTGCATATCCACCAGGAAAAGGTGATATCATAGGTATGATCAGAAGTTACATTGTAAAATGTGAAAAGGCCGGAGTTAATATCAGGATGAATACAAAAGTAACTGCACAGATGTTGAAAGAAGATACACCGGATGCAGTGATCCTTGCAACAGGATCTGAGACTTTAGTACTTCCATTTATCAAAGGTATTGAAAATCCGGATATCGTCTATGGTGTTGACTGCCTGGAAGGAACACGCCCGGTAGGACATAAAGTCTTAGTTGTTGGTGGCGGTATGGTAGGTGCAGAGACAGCAGACTTCTTAGCAGAGCAGGGACATGAAGTAGCCATTATCGAAATGAGAGATGCGATCGGACCGGATGTGATCCATGAGCACAGAATTTTTCTTATGGAAGCATTTGAGAAATATGGCATCAAACAGATTACAAGTGCAGCTGTATCAGAGATCTTCTCAGATGGCGTAAGTTACAAAAATGCAGCAGATAAATCAGACGAGACGATCTACGAGGTAAGAGGATTCGACACAGTTGTTCTCTCTATGGGATTCAGCTCACGTTATACACACCGTGATGGACAGAATGTAGTTTATGACTTTGCAGAAGAATTAAAAGACATCGTACCAGAAGTCCACATGGTAGGTGACGCAGTAAGAGCACGCCGTGCACTGGATGCCACAAAAGAAGCATATGAGGTTGCATTGAATTTATAAATGAAATTATATCAGGAGGATTAGAATCATGGAAAAAAGAATTTCTGGACACACAGGCTTAATGGGATTATTTGGATCACCGGTTGGACACTCAGGATCACCTGCAATGTACAACTTCAGTTTCCAGCATGACGGATTAGATTATGCATATCTGGCATTTGATGTAACAGAGGAAGAAATGCCAAAAGCATTTGAGGCAATCCGTTTATTCAACATGCGCGCGGGTAACTTTACAATGCCATGTAAAAATATTGCAGCAAAGTTAGTTGACAAACTTTCTCCGGCAGCAGAGATCATCGGAGCATGTAACGCATTTGTAAATGATAACGGTGTGATCACAGGATACATTACAGATGGTGTTGGATTTGTTAAAAATCTCGAGATCAACGGTGTATCTGTAAAAGATAAAAAGATCGTTGTACTTGGTGCCGGTGGAGCAGCTACAGCTATTCAGGTTCAGTTAGCATTAGACGGAGCAAAAGAAGTTAATATTTTCAATGTGAAAGATAAATTCTACGAAAGAGCAGAAGGAACAAAGGCTAAATTAGCAGAGAAGTGTCCGGACTGTGTTGTTACTGTAGATGATCTTGCTGATAAGGCTAAACTGGAAGAAGAAATTAAAACTTGTGATATTCTTATCAATACAACGATTATGGGAATGAAACCACACGAGGATGTAACTCTGGTTGACAAATCTTTATTCCGTAAGGATCTTGTCGTTGCAGATACTGTATACAATCCAGAGAAGACAAAGATGATCCTTGAAGCAGAAGAAGCAGGATGCAAAGCAATCGGTGGCGCAGGAATGCTTCTGCAGCAGGGGGCAGTTAACTACGAACTGTTTGTTGGAAAAGAGATGCCACTTGCTGAGTATCAGGAATTTCAGAAGGCTCAGGCAAAATAATTACATTCACAAAAGGAGAATGATGGAATGAGAGCAAAGAAATATTTGTGGTCTATCCTTTGTGTATATTTTTGCTATTTAACACATGGTATCCAGGCTATCATTTTAAGTCAGAACAACGTAAACTTTGCAAAACAGTGGGGATTCAATATGACAGACCCACAGTCAGCAGCATATGCAGCAGGTCTTGCAGCGGTAAGTACAGCAGTTGCATGGACAGGCTTTGGTAAATTCGTCAGCGTCTGGATCGGTGGAGAGATTTCGGATCATGTAGGACGTAAAAAATTAATGATCGGTGGAGCAGCATTATATATTCTATGCTTCCTTGGATTCTTATTTACAAAAAGTGCATTAGTTGCTTCTGTATGTGGATTTGTTTCAGGAGTTGCAACATCCGGTTTCTGGGATGCATCAGGATATCCGGCTGTACAGGAAGCTTATCCGGCAGCACCTGGATCTGCACTGATCGGAATCAAATTTTTTGTTTCTGTTTCCGGTATGATTTATCCATTCCTGGTTGTTCATAATGCAAACAGCGGAAACTGGAAATTAAATGTTATTATTCCGGTTGTAATGTCAGTTGTTTGTCTAGTACTTGCAATTATTGCACCGTTTGCTTATGATGATCAGAAGAAAGTGTCAGAAGGAAAGAAAGACAAATCCGATAATGCAGTGCAGGCTGCAATGCTTGTAAAGCCAAATAAATTTATCGTATTTCTTGTAATGTTTTATGCGTTCCTTTGCATGGCGATCATGTATGGCGCACAGCAGTATACAAAAGCATTTGGACTTTCCGTATGTGGACTTTCCGAGATTCAGGCAGCAGGTATGACTTCTATTTATACAATCGGGTCTATCTGTGCAGTACTTTTCTGGGCGTTCATGATGGCAAAATTAAAATGGAACCCGTTAAAGGTTGTCCTTATTGATTCTATCTGTACAGCAGTGGCACTTACGGGTGTACTGTTTATCCATCAGGTAGCAATCATTTACATCGCTATCGCAATGTTGGGATTCTTCGCAGCAGGAGGTGCTCTTCAGACAGGTCTTGCAGTTGTTCAGTTATTTAACCCAGGACCGAAGGGGAGAAATACTGGTATTTATTACACATTTATGGGTGCGGCAAGCTATCTGATCCCAGTAGTGGCAGCACAGCTTACAAAATCATCTGGTGAGGCAAGTGCAGTATACAGCCTCATGATCATGCTGTTAGTATTTGCAATCCTTGCTATTTTAAGTTCTCTCTACTTAGTAGCACAGCACAAAAAAATCTTCGGGAAAAGTGCATTATAGGAAGTAACATAGTAACAATCTCAATTCATACGAAAAAAATGGACTGTTGTTCCAAAAGATGTTATCATCAAAAAGAATGCAGTCCTTTTTTTGAGATTAAATTGTTAAAAAATAGACACTTGTAAATCGAAAAATGAAGGAGAAGCTTAAAAGATGAGTCCGAAAAGAACAAGAAAAGCCAACGAACTTCCCTATATTCCACTCGGCCCATTTCAGTGGCGTATTCCGGGAATTCATTATAAATTAGAATATGTAGAATTTTTTCAAGGTCTGATCCTTGGCGCTACTGCGTTAAGTTCGATTCCGTATCTGACGGATAATCTTGGACTTCCGTATGAACTTGCATGGAGCTGCGTCATCATTGAAGTATTTATGTACATGCTTCACGGATGGTTAGGAGATCCGGTTGTCCCGGGATGGATCACACCGACATTACCATTTACACTGGCATATTTAAATGGATTCCCCAAAGGACCGGAGCGTATTCAGGCAATGATTGCATTGCAGCTGCTTGTTGCATTTGTATTTATATTTATGGGAATTACCAAGCTTGCAGATAAATTCGTGAATGGTGTGCCGAATTCAATCAAAGGCGGTATTCTGATTGCAGCACCGATTACAGTATTGCAAGGACAGCTCTCAGATGGAAGCCAGCTGATGACTGCGCCAATCGCAACACTTTCCGGTACATTGTTACTTGCGTTTTTGAGTTTTTCACCGTTCTGTGAAAAGAACAGAGAAAAACATAAAATATTGGATATCATGGCAAAATATGGAAACTTATTCCCATATCTGATTGCTATGTTAGCAGGAGTATTGCTTGGAGAATTGTCAAAACCGGTTCTCGAACTTGGAACACTCATCCGAATTCCTGACTTTAGTAATATTTTCCACACAGTCAGTATTTTTGCAGTCGGATTTCCACCGATTTCAAAATTTATAAGTGCAATTCCGTTGGCGTTGATCTGTTATGTACTTGCGTTTGGAGATTTTGTTACATCACAGACGTTGGTAGAGGAAGCACAGGACAGCAGAACTGACGAATATATTGACTTTAATTCAAGCAGATCAAACCTGATCAGTGGTCTTAGAAACCTGATCCTTGCAATTTTTGCACCGTTCCCACCACTGGCAGGTCCGCTTTGGATTGGTATGACCGTATCTGTTGCAATGCGTTATAAAGAAGGAAAGAAAGCGATGAAATCGCTGATCGGTGGAATGAGTTCTTTCCGTATGGCAACATTCATCAGTGTTATTTTAGTGCCGATCGTGTCATTCATGAAACCAATCATGGGCGTGGGTTCTGCGATCACTTTGTTATTCCAGGCATATGTATGTGCAAGAATTGGTATGGATTATTGTAAGACGAGTACAGATAAAAGTATTGCCGGAGTAATGGCAGCAGTGCTTGCATTCAAAGGTTCCGGATGGGCTTTGCTTGTAGGTTTTGCAATGAACATCTTACTGTCTAATATGGAATTTCAGAAGAAGAAATTAGAGATCTCAGAGACAGAACAAAATTAATAAAAGAATTCAACAGGAGCAGTTAGTCTGGAAAATAGATTAGCTGCTTTTTGCGTAAAAAGCAGCAGAAATACAATTTTTTTGAGAGCGACAGATTTTTTTTATTCTGTTATAATAAAATTATAGGTAACTGTTCAGAGCCAACCTCCAAAATGCTACGCATTTTGGAGGTGTGGCGTATCCGCCAAATAAAATTTCAAAAACAGTCTTAAAAATGCAAGCATTTTACACCTGTTTTATGAAATTTTGCTTGGCTCTGAACAGTTACAATTATAGATAAAATGAACACATCGGATATATCGCAAAAGGAGGAGTCAGTATGGGACTTATTAAAGCAGGTATGGGTGCACTTGGTGGAACATTAGCGGATCAATGGAAGGAGTTTTTCTATTGCGAATCTATGCCGAAAGAAGTGCTTGTTACAAAGGGTCAGAAGAGAACGACAGGTCGTTCTTCTAATACAAAAGGAAATGACAATATCATTTCTAACGGTTCCGGTATTGCCGTGGCTGATGGACAGTGTATGATCATTGTAGAACAGGGTAAGGTTGTAGAAGTTTGTGCAGAGCCTGGTGAATTTACATATGATACCTCAACAGAACCATCTATTTTCTCAGGTAATCTCGGTGAGAGCATTAAAGAGACATTTAAAACCGTAGGCAAGCGTTTTACTTATGGTGGAGATACAGGTAAGGATCAGAGAATTTATTACTTTAATACAAAAGAAATCCTGGAAAACCGTTTCGGTACAGCGAATCCGGTTCCGTTCCGTGTAGTAGACTCCAAGATTGGATTGGATATTGATGTATCAATCCGTTGTTCAGGTGTATATTCTTATAAGATTGTTGATCCGTTGTTGTTCTATTCAAATGTATGTGGAAATGTAGAACAGGAATATTCCCGTGAAGAACTTGACGGTACTCTTAAGAAAGAATTTATCTCAGCCCTGCAGCCGGCATTTGGCCGTCTGTCAGAGATGGAACTTCGTCCAAATCAGATCGTAACACACAACACAGATCTTGAAAATGCCATGAATACTGCACTTTCAGAGAAGTGGGGTGCTCTTCGTGGACTGAAGGTTGTCAGTATTGCTTTTGGATCAATTACTCTTCCGGACGAGGATGCAGAACTGATCAAACAGGCACAGCGTACAGCAATCATGCGTGATCCTACAATGGCAGCAGCTACACTTGTCGGTGCTCAGGCAGATGCGATGAAGACCGCAGCGGGCAACGAGGCAGGAGCTATGACAGGATTCATGGGCATGGGTATGGCAATGAACGCTGCAGGTGGTGGAATGAATGCACAGAATCTTTTCGCTATGGGACAGCAACAGCAGGCTCAGCAGGCGGCTCAGACACCACAGCCGACACCGGCACCGCAGGCAGCAGGCGGATGGAAATGTGCATGTGGTACTACAGTAACAGGTAATTTCTGTCCGAACTGTGGAACAAAGAGACCGGCAGAGGACGAAGGCTGGACATGTTCCTGTGGTGCAGTAAACAAAGGCAAATTCTGTACGAACTGTGGAGCAAAGAAGCCGGCAGGAGCGCCGCTTTACCGTTGTGATAAGTGCGGATGGGAACCGGAAGATCCGAAGAATCCACCGAGATTCTGTCCGGAGTGTGGAGATATCTTTGACGAGAACGACAGACAGTAACGGATGAACAGCGGTTGGAAAATAACTGCCGGAAGCCCGGCACGGAAGAAAGGAGAATGAGTTATGGCAGGCTTGCAGGAATTTAAATGTCCTTGTTGTGGCGGTGCAATCGCCTTTGACAGTAAGATTCAGAAGATGAAGTGTCCGTACTGTGATACTGAGTTCGAGATGGATGCACTCAAAGGTTATGATGCAGAGCTGCAGAATGAACAGACAGATGACATGGAGTGGGATACTTCCGCAGGCAGTGAATGGCAGGAAGGTGAAACAGATGGTTTACGCACGTATGTGTGTAAATCCTGTGGAGGCGAGATTGTCGGAGATGCCAACATGGCAGCAACATCCTGCCCATTCTGTGATAATCCGATCATAATGATGGGACAATTTGCGGGAGCATTAAAACCGGATCTGGTGATCCCGTTCAAATTAGATAAAAAGGCAGCAAAAGAAGGATTGAAGAAACATCTGACCGGAAAACGTCTTCTGCCAAAGATCTTCAAGGATCAGAATCATATTGATGAGATCAAAGGTATTTACGTTCCATTCTGGCTTTTTGATACAAATGTAGATGCCACAGTCAGCTATCGGGCAACAAAAGTACGAATGTGGAGTGACAGTGATTATGATTATACTGAGACAAGTCATTTTATGGTTCACCGGGGTGGAAGTATTGGTTTTGAAAATGTTCCGGTAGATGGATCCACAAAGATGGCAGATGATCTGATGGAATCTATCGAGCCATTCAATATTTCAGGTGCGGTGGATTTCCAGACTGCTTATCTTGCAGGATATCTGGCAGATAAGTATGATGTAACTGCCGAACAAAGTATTGAACGTGCCAATAAACGTGTAAAACATTCTACAGAGGAAGCTTTTGCTGAGACAGTAAAAGGTTATGCTACAGTAACAACAGACAATAGCAGTGTACAATTCCATGGCGGAAAGGCAAAGTATGCACTGTATCCGGTATGGCTTCTGAATACGACATGGAACGGAAATAAATACACCTTTGCAATGAATGGACAGACAGGAAAGTTTGTCGGTGATCTGCCGGTAGATAAAGGTGCAGCAGCACGCTGGACAGTGATGCTGGCAGCTGTATTCTCAGTTGTAACGTATGGTGCTGCATGGTTTTTGCACCTGATCGGACTGTTTTAGGGAGGTGGGGAAATGAAGAAAAGAATTTTATCGTTTATGACGATCCTCATCCTCTGTCTAGGTCTTGCAGTTCCGGCTTTTGCGGAGGAAACAGAGGAAACAGAAGGATTCGCGAATGAATATCCTCGTGTCATCGACAATGCGGAGCTTCTGTCTGCAGATGAGAGGGAGCTGTTAACCAGTAAGTTAGATGAGATCAGTACGCGACAGAAGGTAGATGTGACGGTTGCCACAACCGATACACTGGATGGACTGACGGTATCTGATTATGCGGAACGATTCTATGAGTCTCATAATTATGGTTATGGACCGGACAAGGATGGAACAATACTTCTGATCAGCATGGAAGATCATGATTGGTATATGGCAACCTACGGATATGCTATTACAGCATTTACGGATGCAGGTATCCAGTACATAGGAGAAGAGATGACGGGTGATTTGTCTGATGGTGATTTTGCGGCAGCATTTGATACATTTGCTGATGAGTGTGATGATTTTATTACGCAGGCAAAAACCGGAGAACCTTATGATATCGATAATGAACCACAAAAACCAATGTCATGGTTCTGGATTCCGATTTCATTAGTAGCTGGTATCGTCCTTTCATTGATTGTTGTTGGCACTATGAAATCAAAGCTGAAAACAGTACGTTTCCAGGCAGCAGCTAATAATTATGTGAAAGCTGGAAGTATGAATCTTACTGAGAGCAGAGACATATTCCTGTATAATACAATGACAAAAACGAAAAAAGAGAAAAATGATTCTTCCAGTGGTGGCGGCGGAAGCAGTACGCATACAACATCTTCCGGAAGCACTGCCGGAGGCGGTGGCGGAAAATTCTAGGAGAGATGTCCGGATACAGAATACCGGGGCAATTTAATAGTGAAAAAAGAGAAGCAATTCCCAAATGCCTGGGAATTGGCTTCTCTTTTTTAATGATGTAATTATCTTTTCACATCCACAAAATATTTTCTGAACTCATCATAAAGACACGGCTGTCCCCAGTAGAATCCCTGGCAGTAATCCGGTTTCAGAAGTTTCATCTTCTGTAATTCGTCTTCTGTCTCAATACCTTCAATACAAAGTTTCAGACCGAGATTATGAATCATGTTACTAAACTGATTTAACAGATAATATTTCTTTTTGTCCGTGATTGCCTTGGAAGTAAAACCACGGTCAATCTTAACAATATCAGGGTGAAGTTCACTTAGATAATGAAAGTTGGAATAACCGGTTCCAAAGTCATCCAATGCTAACTGCAAGCCGGCCTGTTTTAATTCTTTCAGGAAGTTTTGCGCCTTTTCATTTTTTTCGAGCAGAATACTTTCTGTCAGTTCAATTACAATTGCAGCAGGTGGAAGACCAGAAGCGTCCATCTCGCTGATAAGGTCTGTAATAATATCTGATTTTGTGATCTGCACCTGGGATACATTAATATTAACTTTGAAATCAGGAATTTGCATCCGGATTTTCCGGCAGGCAGTTATTGCTTCTCGCATGAACCAGCGTCCGGTTGGAATAATCAGTCCGCTTGTCTCTAAAAGTGGTATGAACTCAGCAGGTGAGATCGGTCCAAATTTTTTAGAAGCAAAGCGTATCAGCACCTCTGCTCCGGTCAGTTTATCCTGTTGGATATCCATGACTGGCTGGAAGATTATTGAGAATCCACGGAAACCATGATTTACTGCTGAATGAAGCTCATTTGTGATCTCGCGGATACGTAAGAAATTCTGGTACTCTTCTTCCTGGAATATATAACAGCAGTTTCTTCCATGCTGCTTAGCCATGGTCAGCGAAAAGTCCGTTCGCTTTATAAGTTCTGCATAACCGGTCTGTGACAGATCCGGAAGCGGCAGGATACCGGCAGAAATAGTAAATACCGCAGCAAAGTTGTTTTCTTCAATAAACTGATTAATATGCTTGCATATGTGGTCATAAAGGTTAGATGCTGTTGTCATATCAGAGGATGTTGTATCTAATATAATAAATTCATCTGATGCTATCTTGTAGACCTTTTGGCTATCCGAGATACAGGATAAGATGCAGGACGCTGTTTCTCGAAGAACGTAGTCTCCGTAATCCCATCCATAGTTTTCATTGATCATTTTAAAACCGTCAATTCCGACATGAATCAAGAAGCCTTTATTAAGTGTAGAAACCGAATCTTTGAAATATTTTTCCAAGGAAGTCTCTCCGAGAAGTCCGGTAATATTATCAGCTTTCTGCCGGTTACCAATTTCATTGATACATCCGATCAGGTAGATCGGCTCTTGCTGATCGCCACGTATGATATAGCCACGGCAGTTGATCCAGACTGGTTCCCTGTTAAGATCCAGCCAGCGGTAATCCATATTGTGTGTGTTCCGGTCTGTGTTGAGCAGATTATCTAGTTCAGCTTTCAGAAGCGGATAATCTTTTTTGTATACGAATTCTTTAAGTTCTTTTGTCATATTATGGAATTCATTTCCAGGCAGACAAAAACGATCCAGAGCTTGTGGAGCAATATAGAAAAAGTCGGTTCTGAAATCCAGCATATACAGGAAACCATCTGTGCTTGGGCTGAGCAGATCGATGATATTACATAATTCTTTAAGCGAAAAATCCTGATAATTTTTTGTGTGGCTGAAAATTTCTTCCTGCTGCTTTTCCTCGGCAGATGTTCCTGCATTAATAAGTGTGTTGCTGGTCAGAAGTTCTGAGCTGCCTGCATATGCAAGTTTCCGTTTTCGTTTTATGCGATACAGCATGAGATCACTTCGTTTTGCAAGGTCTTTAAAAGTGCTGTCCATTTCCGGAAGAAAACAGGCATATCCGGAGGAAATACTTAATGGATAGTTAAAGGTATGCTCTGTTGATTCTAAAGTTTGATTTAATTGAGCAATTTTGTCTCCAATATTATTTTCCTTATTCTTATTGTAGAAATATGCAAATTCATCTCCACCAATACGGAAAAGATTTTCTTTATCAGGAAAGAATTGTTTAATGCACTGAGAACATAACTGCAGAGCTTCATCGCCTTTCTCATGTCCAAACCGGTCATTAATTATTTTCAGATTATCCAGGTCAAAAAGAATAAGACCGGTAGTGTGAAGTTTGTCTTTCTGCACGTTAAGACGATTCACTTTCTTTTCATAGGCATTTCGATTCATGGTATCTGTAAGCAGATCCGTGTCCGCAAGTTTCTGTAGGTAAACCAGCTTTTGTTTCTGGAGATAGTGATCATAAAAACGTGATACCTGGATCCAAACCAGCAAAAGGGTAAACAGCACCGTTCCAAATGGGAGGAAGATGGATGTTTGCTGGAAATGCTGGATATAGTAAGCAATAAGTTCTGCAACACCAAATGCCATGACCAGATACATTGGATATTTAAAATGTCTGGCAGCTTCATTTTGTAGTTTTATAGATTCATAACGAATCAATATTACGGTATAAATTACATTCACCAGCATGATCAGATGAGTTACCGGAAGAATGCGGAAGATATCGATGACGCCTGTACATTGAAGCAATACTGCCGCTGCCATATTGCACAGATAGAGAATGGACAGGTGTACAGCTCCTTTACGATATTTGCTTTTACAGATATCATACAGAATAAAGTTAAAAGGTACTGGAAACAGGAAAAAAGTAAAGTAGTCTATAAAATAAAGTGCTCTTGGATCTGGAATTAAAAACTGCAGAAAACCACATTGCTTTAAAGTCCAAAGTGTGATCAAAAGAGAAAAAACACCAAGGTTCAGGAAAATCATGTAGGATTCATCTGACGAATATTTATCATTTTTCCTCATTATAGAAAAGCATAAAATCAGGCAGATGATTCCTAACGATAAGATTTCGCAGCCTAGAACCAATGAACAGAGACTGTTGCTCAGGATCTTCAGGGTACAGTCTCCTTTTGTCCCTCCAAAAAGATGGAAAGAATTTCCGTAGTAGTCTGAATATACAGAAATAATCCTGACCTGCAAGTGTTTTCCATCACTGTTTTTTGGAAGATCGACAATATGCCAGCAAGAGCCGGGAGACTTCATGAATCTTAATGTGTCAGTATCATTTCCAAATTCATAGATTTTCTCTCCATCAAGCAATACCTCAGCCCGGGTATGGGTTGTCTTGAACAAAATGGATTGTTGATTCTGAAAAGAATCTGGAAGAATGACATCTTCAATTCGAATATTATCTTCGGATCGTTCGGTTGTCACAAGCTGGGTTGTATTGTCAAAAACTAAATATTCACGGGTCGTATTTTGATGAAAGATCCAACCTGAAAAGACAGTGCCAAACAGGATGAACAGGATTAAAGAGATCCATAATTTTTTCTTAAACTTTATATCTGATTTTTGATTATCCCTATAAATATTACACTTTCAAGCTTTTCGAAGTATAGAAAAACACTCATTTTACCACGAATATACCACGATTAAACGAGCCTTGATATGACGATAAAATAGCACTAAAAAGACACCATTGACACATTGAAGTGGTGTCTTTTATTAATAAGCAGTCAATCCTAAGACTAACTGCTTTTGCAAAATAAAGGTAATCACTATTTTGTTTGTTTCTTTAGAATAATATAGCTTGCAATCACAACTACAAAGAATACTAACACGAAAACTAAAGTATGAAATATTCCTATCGGATAAGGTGCAATCCACCCTTCTAGTTTGAAAACCAATCCTGAAATATATCCTGTAATCATAGAAATAGGCATAAAAGCAACTCCGATTATATTAAGCCAATTTACATAAAAGGGGGATTTTTCTTCCGATAGTATTCTCGCTATAAAATATCCAACAATCCCTATAGCTTGAATAATCATTGAACCCCAAACTGCTTCCATTGTTTGTTCTGCATACCAATTACCAAATGCACAAAACAGCCCAATAGCAACAAAAGCTGTTGATGATATATAAAGTACCTTACTCGTAAGCTCTTTATTTTTTTGTTCTTTGTCTGCTACTGGTTCAATTCCCTTTAGGATATAGTCAGTTGTTACTCCAAAAAAATCACTCATTATAATTATTTTTTCTAAGTCAGGCGTACTTTGTTCACTTTCCCATTTGGAAACAGCCTGCCTTGAAACTCCAACTTTATCCGCAAGTTCCTCTTGTGATATTCCTTTTGATTTCCTTAAATATTGTATTCTGTCTGCCATATTCATTAGCTAACACTCCTTTCTTTCATGGTGTAATTTTAGCAATATTATCAGTTGCATAGCCACCATTTAGATATGGAAATATGTCAACTGGCAGTTGCAATGATGTTTTTTGACAAATCAGCAGAATATTCTTGCTTATAACGTAATTTAAACATATCCATATTATAACAGTTCCATATATCCGCCACAACAAAAATCAGCACCCCCCCTTGACATTTTTCTGTCTTGAAAAATACACACTTTTTCTTTCTTCCTCTTGATTACCAACCACAGAAAAGAAAAAGCCCTGTCAAGAGCCTTGCCACCATTGGTGGTGCTTTGCACTCTTTACTGGGCTTTTTGTTTGCTGTATCTTCCATGCAAGAGGAAATTAAAGACCTCTGTTCCATTTCGCCTTTAGATAATCTTCATAATCTCCCTCATTAAAATCTACTTGTGGAGAAGTATTAGGAATGTTTTTTCTGTTATCAATATCTGCAAGTTGACGGAATATCCAGTCATCATAAGGATTGTGATATTTGTATTCTTTCGGTTGTTCTCTGTATCGGTCTAACCCTCGCATTTCCTTATGTACTTTCATCATGCGTTCTATTTTTTGACGTTGTATCAACTGCTTGATTTCCATAAGTTCTTCTAACTCCGTAACCTCATTGGTAATGTAGTTATGGATATACTGTATGAGTTTGGTTTCCATGTAAAATCTGCATTCTTTTTCATCATTGAAAAATTCATTTTCAGACAGATAATCTAAGGAAACATTGAAGTCCTGTTCCCGTTTGATAATATCCATGATATATGGTTCGGTGTGGTCAATATACTTCCATTCTCCTGATAATAATTCATTGGGCGTTACTCCCAGCACGTCCATTATCTTTTCTAATGTGTCAAAGGTAGGATAATTCACACCCCGTTCAATCTTGGAAAGGCTCTGCATATTGATACCGATTTTATCCGCAAGTTCCTGTTGTTTCATTCCTCTGTGTTTTCTTATGGTCTGTATATTCTCTCCTAAGAAACTGATTTTCTTTTCATAATGTTCCATAACTTAGTATAACCGCTCCTTTCGTTGCTTTTCTCGGTGTTTATAAGCATATCATACTTAATATTTATCAAAAAGTCAATCAAAACTTCTTGACAAGTAATTCTAATGGCGTTATTATCGTATTAGATAGGGTGATTAAGCACGCTAGGGTCAATCACACGCTTGAGTAAGCATAGAAAAGATGTATTTTCATTTTGATAGCATGAATAAGCATAGACTATCAGACCGAAAATAAGGTTTCTGACTGGGGCTGTTCCGTTTAGCCACGAGCCTTACAAGGCTCGTGAGCGTTAAGAACGGATCAGACACAGGAAGAAAGGGAACGCCTTTAGGCGTTCATAAAGGGCGTATATGTAACACCGCCCTGCG
>ENA-OZGU01001150-OZGU01001150.1-human-gut-metagenome-genome-assembly--contig:-NODE-1150-length-16090-cov-12.010103_pt1 | contig 16090 bp, 6 predicted proteins | sample MGYA00244662_ERZ653670 | MGnify/ENA primary metagenome ERZ653670 (study PRJEB26926, sample SAMN06165224) | human gut metagenome | biome: ENVO:00009003; feature: ENVO:2100002; material: ENVO:00002003...
ACGAGATCGCTCAGTGTCTCGTGGGCTCGGAGATGTGTATAAGAGACAGATCCTAGACATGACAAAGAACCCTTTAATCTTATTCATAATACTGATTATGGCAGCGTCTGGTGCACTTGCTCAAGATCAGCGATTATTCAAGAACCTGACTGTTAGCGACGGATTACCTCATAGTGAGATAACATCTATTATACAAGATAAGACAGGTTTTTTATGGCTTGGTACTCTCAATGGACTAACCCGGTACGATGGTAATTCAATGAAAACATATATCCGAGATAACTCATCCAACTCATTGAGTAATATTCGTATCATCTCACTATACCACGACAGTGATTCTCTATTATTCATAGGAACGGAAGGAGGAGGGTTAAATGTTTTCAATCTTTATAAAGAAAGTTTTGAGAATACCGCTATCTTGAAAGTTGAAAGTGAGTTGTCTTCTCAAATCGTTTATGCTATCCGAAAGGGAATAAATGAGAAAATATGGGTTGGCACGGATACCGGACTTTGGGTATTGCAAAAACAAGGAACCTCTTTTTCTTATCAGGAGTATATACCTAATATTCCAATGGTTACTGATATAAAAGAGGTTGATCAGGATATTTTATGGGTTACATCTAATACTGGGGTTTATGAGATAAACAAACACACAAGACAGGCTAGACTACTTTTTGATCATCATTGGGCGTGTATGCAGGACTTGTCACTTGATGCAACTCTTATTGGCGGAGCAGATGGACTCTTTTTGTATACACGTGGAGGGGGGTGGAGAAAGATACTTGATGTAAATATTGCTACGATCTGCATTACAAGCAATCACGAGATATGGATTGGTACCATGAACGATGGCCTATTTAAGTTTAGTCATGACTTGAAGTTGTTGGCAACCTACCAATATGGCCATATATGGCAAAGTAAAGGACTAAGCAATAATCATATACGTGCGTTCTGTGAAGATTTCTCAGGTAACTTATGGATTGGTACACGAAATGGCATGAGCAAGTTGACACTTGGAGGAAAAGAGTTTGAAGTTTATAATAGTATTCTTGATGAGAATCTACGTGAAGGGCAGACGGTTAGAAACAAGACTGCAACCTTTTTTGAAGATGAAGACGGACGTTTGTGGATTGGTTCTCAAGCTACTGATTTGAGGATTCTTGACAGAAAAACGCAGAAACTGCAAACTATTGACGCCCGAAGAGCACCTGAACTGGCAAATGAAACAATCTCAGCATTCTTCCTCGACCGAAAAGGAAATCTATGGATCGGTACATGGGATAATCTTTTTATATTATCTAAAATAGAGAGAGATAAAATAGATAGTAATGCGCCGTTGAAACTTACTTCTATGCTTCGTAAGCATCATATTTCTCCAATGACAATTTTTAAGATCATAGAAGATAAAGACGGAGAACTATGGATGAGTACAACTCGGGGAATATATAGGTATATACCGTCGGCAGAAGATTATTATAATGGCACTTTTCTGAATTACAGTAATACTGCCACCAGTAATAATGTATTGACCAACAACTTCATGACAGATATTTTTGTAGACCAGGTATCGGCTGGGGCTAATAAAATAATCTGGGCCGGGACTAGTAACGGACTTAATAAGCTGCTTTTTACCAAAGAAGGGATGAAGGTACTCCATATTAAGAATGATACGACTTCTACCGGCTTGAAAGGTGAATTTATTTCTGTCATTCATCAAGATAGTAATTCAGATTTATGGATAATTGGAATTGATGGCTGGATGAATAAACTGATAGACAATAGATATAATGATGAATATCCCCAATTTAATAGTCTTAATATCAATGAAAATGGGACATTCAATACTACCGAATCATTGCAAGAAGATGGGTATGGAAATTTTTGGATGGGAGGAGTGCGTCTTGTACGCTTTGACCCTAAATTAGTTGCGTTCCGTTATTTTGATGAGCAGGACGGTTTGCAGAGTAATTCATTTAAAATATGGTCTTCCTATAAACTTCGTTCAGGCGAATTAGTATTTGGCGGAATCAACGGCTTTACGATTTTTGCTCCCCAGAATTTTAAAGATAATAAGATTGTTCCCAAAGTTGCTTTGACAGACTTTATGATCTTTGATAAGGAAGTCAAGCCGCTTCAGCCTTATGATGGACGTATAATTTTGAGGCAATCACTGAACATGACAAAAAAGATTACGTTGCCTTATGATATGAATAGTATTAGTATTTCATTTGTTGCCTTGCACTTTGTTTCTCCTTCAAAGAATAATTACCGTTATATGTTGGAAGGAGAGGATAAGGGCTGGCGGTATGCACAAGGAAATAAAAACCGGGCAATTTATACTAACCTGAAACCCGGAACTTATACTTTTAAAGTATATGGAAGTAATTGTGATAATCTATGGACTGATTATCCGCGAACCATTGAGATTGTAGTAACTCCTCCTTTCTGGCAAACTAATGCCGCATACTTTATCTATTTTTGTCTTTTGGTTATTGCTCTGTTGCTTTTCAGGCGAAACCTGATTATGACGGAAAAAAGAAAAAATGCACTTATAATGGAACATCACATGAGAGAGGAGGAAAATAAGATACATCAGATGAAATTGAAGTTCTTTACGGATGTGTCACATGAGTTGAAGACTCCGTTGGCTCTTATTTACTCGCCTATTGAAGAATTGATCAATGAACCGGGATTAGAACCTCTTGTCGCACGGAAATTGATGTTTGTGCGGCGTAATATTGGGCGGTTGCTCAATCTGGTCGAGCAGATTATGGATTTCAGAAAGTTTGATAATAACATGATGCAATTGGCTATTACAAGAGAAAATCTAATTGGTTTGTGCCGTTCCGTAATGTGTTATTTTGAGGATGAGGCAGAACGGAGAAGCATACGTTTCATTTTTCATTCGAACAAGGAGAACATTGAAGTCTGGATTGATAAAGAAAAAATCGAGAAGGTGCTGATGAATATAATTAGCAATGCTTTCAAATATACTAAAAACGGGGGAGAGATTTCTATTGATTGTAGGGAGAAAGATAATAGGGTTATTTTGCATATCTGCGATAATGGCTTGGGAATAAAGACAGATGATGTAAATCATATATTCGAACGATATTATCAAGGAGAAAATTCGACACAGGGTGGCACCGGAATAGGACTGGCCTTGGCTAAAGCGGTTATTGACCAGCACAAGGGGCGTATTTGGGTAGAGTCAACTTATACAAAAGGTACAGACTTCTATGTGGAATTATTATTGGGAAAGGATCATTTTGATAATGATAAAGTAAAAATCCAGCCGAAATCTATCACTGTAACAACTTCGAAAACAACAGAAATGTCTGAACTTGGTGAACATATTTCTTTAGACTTGTTGTCGGAAGACGAAAAACCGGTTGTATTAGTAGTAGATGATAATATAGAGATGTTAACCTATCTGGAAGAATCATTATCGAATTATTTTACGGTCATTACAGCTGTGAACGGCGAGTTAGCCTGGAAAATAGCTTTGAAAAAAGAAACGGACTTGATTATTAGTGATGTGATGATGCCGGTTATGGATGGTATCGAATTGTGTTCAAAAATAAAGAATGACATTCGCCTGTCACATATCCCTGTCATTCTTTTGACAGCGAAAGGGGAGGTGGAGCATAAAATAGAAGGATATGAGTCCGGAGCGGACGAGTATATCTCTAAACCATTCAACCTGAAGTTGTTGATGGTGCGGATTAATAATATCATCAGGCAACGTAATGAACTAAGAGTTGCATTTAGAAAACAGATAGTGGTTGAACCGACGAAATTAACGGTAACTACATTGGATGAGCAATTGTTGAAGAAATGTGTAGAACTTATTGAGGCTAATATTGCTGATCCTGATTTCAATGTAGACGAGTTGTGTAGAGGAGTGGGGCTTAGTCGGCCGGCGGTATATAAGAAGGTGAAATCGTTGACCGGTCTGTCGGTTGTTGAGTTTATACGCTCTATACGGTTGAAGCGAGCAGCACAATTATTGGCACAAGATAAATCGTCGATAAGTGACGTGATGTATCAGGTTGGATTTAATAATCGTTCTTATTTTAGCTTGCGATTTAAAGAAGAGTTTGGATGTAATCCTAATGAATATGAAGTAGAAGAATGAATAAAAGATAGGCAATATTTTTCTTCTCTAACCCTTCAATGAAATATTTTTTCCCTTTATATAGCTGTTTTTAAGGGGTGTAACGATTCATGTTAACATTGGAACGATTTGTTTTCGTACCCTAATGCCTAAAGCCCTACTTTTGTTCATGTGATTAAAAACAACATTGTTAACCCTCTAATGAATAAAGCCTATGATAGCCTTATAAAGAAATAACCATGAGCGTAAAACCTATAAACAGGTAATATCAGATCTATTAATTTATTGTGAAACTTATTAATCTAAAAACATGGAAACAAAACCGAAAAGACCTTGGTACCTGATCGGATTATTGATTCTGCTTTTAAGTACATTTCCTTCGTATGGGAGTCTATTAATGGCACAACAAAGTAGAAAAGTAACGGGTACTGTATTGGATTATGCAAAAGAACCGATAATTGGTGCTAATGTTATTCTCAAAGGTACATCCCGGGGTGTTATAACGGATGTAAAAGGTGAGTTTACATTAGATAATGTAACTACCGCCAGTATTATACAAATATCTTATATCGGATATAAAACTAAAGAAATCACAGTAGGACAACAAAAAAATCTTGTGGTGATGTTATCGGAAGATTCGGAGAATTTGGATGAAGTCGTTGTTGTGGGGTATGGAACGCAAAAACGAGCTTCCATTACAGGATCAGTAGCCAATATTGTTTCTAAAGAGCTGACAGCCGTGAAAACGGGAAGTGTTGCCAATACCTTAGTAGGAAGGCTTCCCGGCCTGAGAGCCGTACAACGCTCGGGTGCTCCTGGGGAGAATATTCCGGAGATGGATATTCGTGGTTTTGGCAATGCGCTGATTATTGTTGACGGGGTAGAACGTAGTTTTGCAAAACTGGACCCGAACGATGTGGAATCAATCAGTATATTGAAAGATGCTTCTGCGGCTGTATATGGTAGTAAAGGTGCAAATGGCGTTATTCTGGTGACTACTAAAAAAGGGACTGAAAGCAAACCTAAGTTTGAATATTCCGGTTGGTATGGTTTCCAACGTATGACCCGTTATCCGGAGGTGTATAATTCTTATCAATACGCTATGTTGTCCAATGAAGCCGCCAATAATATTGGTTTGGCAGATGTATATAATGAGGAGAAAATGGAGAAGTTCAGAACAGGTGATGGTGAATTCTATAAAAGTACGAACTGGCTTCATGCGATCACACGAGATAATGCTCCGGAGACTTCTCATAATTTCAGTGTAAAGGGAGGGAATGAATATGCCAGATATTATTTGTCTGCCGGAGTAATGGACCAACAGTCTTATTTTAGATCTAATGACTGGAATAATCGTCGATATAGTATGCATGCGCATATCGGAACAACTTTGGCTAAAGGATTAGACGTAGATGTATTGCTGACAGCACAGTCTGATCGTCGTAATGTGTCTGGTGGTAGTGGCGTTTTTCAAAGTATACAGCAGGCAAAGCCATTCGGAAGCCCTTATTATTTTGATGAACCGGTTGGACCGTTACGTTCTACCTTCAAAGAATATGGGCAGGGCATTTTTGATGAGAGATACCTGAATAGCAGTCTTGATATAAATTGGGAGATTCCTTGGGTGAAAGGATTGAAGGCTAAAGCAAAAATGAGTTACGATTTCAGGAATTATAAAAATAAAAATTTTAATCCCAAAGACCCTTATACTTATGAACCGACAGAATCCGGTGAGATAGTAAAGGCAGAAGTCGGTTCTACGGTAGGTAAGTTGAATCAGGAAATGGGGAATAATATTACCAAGGATATGCAATTTTCATTAAACTATACTCGTACATTTGGGAAACATGATATCTCAGCTATGGCTATGTATCAGGCAACTAACCCCAGTTATGAGTGGATGACGGGTTTCCGGGAGTTTATGATAAATTCATTGCCTGTTCTAAATGCAGGTAACGATCTGAAACAGAATAATGGTGGAACGGAAGGTTCTAGTCTGGTAATGGCATTGATCGGTCGTGTGAATTATGCTTATGCGAATAAATATATGATTGAAGGAGTGTTGAGATATGACGGTTCCAGTACTTTTGCTCCCGATAAACGTTGGGGCACTTTTCCTTCAGTGTCTATTGGTTGGAGAATTTCGGAAGAGTCCTTTTTTAAGGAAAACATTTCCTTTATTAGTAATTTTAAGTTACGTGCATCTTACGGTGTGGTAGGTGATCAGGGAGGTTTTTCTCCTTTCCAATATCTCGAAGGATATTATTATCCGAGTGGCAAATACTTGTTTACAGAGAATGTAACGACTATCGGATTATCTTCGAGCGGTATTGCCAATCCGGATCTTACTTGGTTTGAGTCTAAAATAGCTAATATAGGATTTGAACTTTCTATTCTTAATGGATTGTTTACTGCTGAGTTTGATATGTTTAGACGTGATCGCAGTGGACTTATGGCACGTCGGAATCTTACTTTGCCTACTTCTTTCGGAACTGAATTGCCGGAAGAAAACTTAAATTCGGATATGACTAGAGGTTTTGAATTGGTATTGGGACATAATAATACAATAGGGGATTTTACATACGGAGTGAAATCAAATGCTACTATTACCCGGAGTCGTAATAAGTATGTGGAGCGTGCACCGGATTCTAATAAATATACAAACTGGCGTAATAACTCGAATGATCGTAATAAAGATCTCACATGGGGATATACAATGATTGGTCAATTCCGAGATTACGAAGAAATACTAAATTCTCCTGTTCAGGATAGTAATGGAAACAAATCTTTGTTACCAGGGGATTTTAAGTATAAAGATTTGAATGGTGATAACATTATTGACGATAATGATGTTTCTGTTATCGGATTAGGAAATACGCCTTTTATTTATTTCGGGTTAAATTTGACTGCTGCCTGGAAAGGATTTGATGTAAATGTATTGTTTCAGGGAGCCGGAGGACATAAAATTCAGTTGGGCTCTGCATTTTATCAGAGTTTTATGAATGAAGGAAACAGTAACGGTATGGCTATCTGGATAGAACGTTCTCACCGCGTTGATTCAAAAGATCCTGCGAGTGAATGGATTATTGGTAAATTACCGCCGGTGCGGAAGGCCGGATTTGCCAATAACGAAAAGGTAAATTCATATTATCTATTGGATGCGGATTATTTGAGGTTAAAGAATCTGGAAATAGGCTACACTGTTCCTAAGGGCCTGACTTCAAAGATAGGAGTCGATAAGATACGAGTATTCTTTAATGGCAGTAATCTGCTGACATTTACCAAAGGTTGGTTAATGAAGAATATCGACCCGGAAAATAATAACTCTAATGCATGGTATTATCCGCAAGCTAAGATGTATAATTTCGGTTTAAGCTTATCATTTTAAAAACACTATCTGGTATGAAAAAGAATAAATGGATTAATATAATTGTTACGGCGGCAGTACTCTTTTCAACGTCAGGTTGTATGGACTCTTTCAGTGATATAAAGTCGAACAATAAAATACTTCCAAAGGATGTTTGGAACGATCCGGCAGCTATAACGGGCATACTTGCAAATATGTATAATAGTATGATTATTGAGGACTTTAGCTATTTCTATGGAGACTACTCATGGCGTAGCATGGACCTGTCTGCCATGTCGGATGAATGTACGGCGGGATTTCAGAAAGAACCTGCTTTTGATCAATATAATGCAGTTTTTGAGTATCCGGATGAATTTTTAGGTAATTACATTTATATTCAGGGGGATCAGGGAGGAGAAGGAAATGTACGTTCCGTGTATCCAGAATCTTATCGACTGATAAGAAATTGCAATGACTTTCTGGAGAAAATAATCGATGCTCCGATGAATGAGGATGAGAAGAAAACAACAATTGGTGAAGTCAAATTCTTGAGAGCCTGGGTTTATTTTACTTTGGTAAAAAGATATGGTGGTGTACCTCTTATTGATAAACCGCAGCAGTATACGGGTAAAGAATCGTTAGCTGAATTGGAAGTTCCCCGTTCAACGGAAGAAGAAATTTTTCGATTTATTATCAAGGATTGTAAAGAGGCTGCCGAAGCATTACCCGAGGTGCGAACTACTGAAAAAGCCCGAGTGACGAGATATGCTGCTTTGGCCCTTTGTTCACGTGCTGCGTTATATGCTGGTTCTATTGCTAAATATGGTAAAGTGGGACTGGGTAAACTTACTGGTATTGAAAGTTCTAAGGCAGATGAGTTCTATCAAATTGCTTATGATGCTGCGGATTTTATTATTAAAAAAGGACCTTACAAATTATTTAACCAGATACCGGACAAGGAACAGAATTTTAATAAATTGTTCGTTACAAAAGATAATGGAGAATACATCTTCGAGAAACTTTTTGACGTAGCTACGGGATTGGGAAATTCATACGATAAGAAACATTTGCCTTATTCTTATTGCCGTTGGGGATCCATCACTCCTACTTTTGAAATGGTCGAAGCTTTTGAATATCAGGATGGTTCGGAAGGAAAGATAGATATTGGACAGTCATTCGAAACAACGTATGAAATGTTTCAAGGGAAAGATCCTCGATTCTTAGCTTCCATTTATGTACCGGGTTCTTCTTTGTTGGGCTCAACAATGCAGTTTCAAAGAGGATTGATTTTGAAAGATGGTTCCAAATATTATGCCCAAAGCGCTCCCGGTCCTTCTTACTTGTTGGAGACATATATTGATCCTGAAACACAACGTAAAGATACCATTTTTGGTAAAGATGGAGGTACATATACAGGAGATGCTTCGAAAACAGGATTCAATATTCGTAAGTTTGTCAATGAGAATCTGAAGACTGAAGCACAATGGGATTTCGGCAAGACCGAAACATCTTTCCCGATTTTCAGATTGGCTGAAGTCTATCTGAATCTAGCTGAGGCTGCTGTGGAAATGGGTAAGTACCAGACTGAAGCTTTTGAGGCTATTAAAAAAATACGGGATAGGGCTGGAGTGGTAACTCCTTTTGCGGTAGTGGATGTGGAGAAAGTAAGGCACGAACGTCAGGTGGAATTAGCTTTTGAAGGGCATCGCTTTTGGGATATGAAAAGGTGGCGTATTGCACATCTACCGGTAGATCAGGGTGGTCTTAACGGTTTCCGTGGGGCAGGGCTACATCCCTTCTTTGATTTGCGTATTCGAAAGTACGTGTTTGAAGTTGCTAATGATTTGCCTAAACGGCAGCGTGTCTTTACAGAGAAAAACTATTATACTAAATTCTCAGGAAATGATATGAATTCAAATCCTAGTTTGATTCAGAATCCGGAATTTCTAAACTAAACTCAATTTGTAAGTTATGAAAACTAAATATTTAATAGGAATCATTGTTCTAATAGGAGGTATACTGGCAGCATGTGAAAAGGATAATTATGATGCACCGAATGGTGGATTGTATGGGTTAATCATTGATCAGCAGACGGGTAAACCTGTGCCATTGCCGGTAGAAGGTTCAACGGGAACGATTATTAGAATCATGGAGATTGGAACAAAAGCTACACAGCCTGTAGGGTTTTACGCTAAGCAGGATGGATCGTATGCTAATACAAAAGTTTTTAATTGTGATTATTCTGTTACTGCAACCGGTCCGTTTCAAACTGTAGGAGAGTATACAACCACAGTAAAAGGACAGACGAAACTGGATATTATTGTTATTCCGTATTCTCGTATCGAAGCATCGGCTGAAGCGAATGGAGAAGTAGTTACTTTAAGCTACAAGGTGAGTAAGAACGATCCGGCTTATAAATTGACGGAGGTATATGCTTATTGGGATTATCAGAAGTTGGTTGATGATGTAAGTAGCCATTATAGCCGGAAACTAACGGAAAGTACTGGTAGTGAGAATGGGACATTTACTTTTAATTTAGCAACAGATAATACTTATCAAACTAATAAGTATAAAATACAGGTAAATGGTAACAGGGTTTATTTCAGGATCGGAGCCAAGACAAACGGATATGTCAATTACAGTGAAGTAATGGAAGTAACAATCAATACGGGAGAATAAACAACATGAAAACAAAAATATATCATCTGCTGGTATGCATAGCAGGATTACTCTGTCTGTACGCTTGTGACGACGAGAAAAATAATTCGGAAGTTGTAATGCTTCCTCGGATCATGACTGTGGCTCCGACGGATATCAAAGCCACATCTGTATTGGCTGGCGGACACGTAATGTCCGATGGAGGTGGAAATATAACAGAAAGGGGAGTCTGCTGGGCTACAACTGAAAGCCCGACAACTGATAATGACAAGAAACTTTGTGGAACAGGAAAAGGGACATTCCAACATGTTATCACAGGGCTGGTTCCTGGTAAAACCTATAACATACGTGCCTTTGTCACTAATGAGAAAGGCGTGGTTTATGGTGAAGAATATACCATAACGACAAAGAATCCGACATTGGCAACTGTTGTATCGGCACATGTGACTAATGCTTTTGGTGCTACTGCGATCAGTGGTGGAAATGTCACAAAGGATGGTGATGATGTCATTTCTGCTCGTGGTGTCTGTTGGTCTACGGATCATAATCCTACTATTGAAGATAATAAGACTGTAGACGGAACAGGCACAGGTGAATTTATCAGCACATTGACAGGACTGACTCCGGAAGTAACCTATTATCTGCGTGCTTATGCAACTAATTTTGCGGGAACTGCTTATGGAGAGGAAATTTCATTCTCTACTATACAGCCTGTATTGCCGACATTATCAACTTTATCTGTAACGGATATCACATCTACTACTGCAAAATCTGGAGGTAATGTTACTTTGGATGGAGGAGCGGCTGTCACAGCCCGAGGGATTTGCTGGTCTACTACAAAGGAACCTACTTTAGCTGACAATTATACTGTAGATGGGGCAGGAATGGGAGCGTTTAGTAGTGAACTTTCCGGATTGCAGGCTGGTAAAGTTTATCATGTACGAGCTTATGCAACTAATGAGATTGGTACACAATATGGAAATGAGATTTTGTTTACTCCGTCTTATGTGGATGATGGATTGGATATGATATTAATGGAGTCCGCTACTTTCCTAATGGGAGGCAATGATGGAAATGAATCAGGACCTACATTTCTGGTAAGCGTTCCGGCATTTTATTTGTCAAAAGTGGAAACCACGCAGAAGTTATGGGTAGAAGTGATGAATTACAATCCTACTTGTACGGATTGTCCTTCACCAGTGGATGATTATTATCCCGTATCGAATATAACCTGGTATGATGCTATCGTATTCTGTAACAAGTTGAGTTTTTTGAAGGGATTGTCTCCATGTTATTCTATTAACGGAGAAACAGACCCGGATAATTGGATATACCAAAATAATATTGAAGAACGTGTCGTGTGTGATTGGAACGCTAAAGGATATCGTTTGCCTAATGAGGCAGAATGGGAATATGCAGCCGGAGGCGGTGCAGAGCACAGAACGAAATATGCAGGAACCGATGATTATTCAGAACTTCAGTTATATGGATGGATCGAAGGTACTACTGACAGCTTGAAGAAAATTGCAACTAAACTACCGAATAGCTTAGGTTTCTATGATATGAACGGTAATGTAGCAGAGCACTGTTGGGAATGGCATACTGCATATACGGAAACTCCGAAGAATTATCCGAATGATATTCCTGTTCAATGGGGACAGTATGCCAAGATAAAACGTGGTGGTTCTATTTGGAATTGGGGTGGAACCGTATATCTGACATATTCGCGTTGGGTACAGCCTCCTAGTGAAAGGGCGTGGCCTACAGGATTAAGATTGGCTAGAACAAAATAAAATGATAAACATCGGAACACTAAGGTATAGAGGTATTTTCTGTACCTTGTGTTCCACAAAAAAATGGATTATGCGAAGAAAAAAAATATATCTGCGAACCTCTGCGTTATTGGTCTTGATAATGCTGTCTACTGGAACCTTTGCCAAAGATTATATATTGCATTCGCCGGATCACCGGGTATCAGTAACAATTGGGATATCGGATTCGATTGGTTTCAATGTGATAATGGATGGAAAATCGATTGTTAAGCAGGCGAAGATTGCTTTTTTGACAGATATGTCTGCGGATAAAAGATTAAAGGTAAGAAAGGTAAGCCGTTCATCTGTAAATACTGTCCTACATCCGGTGGTATCCCAAAAGGCTTCAATGATAGCTGATATATATAATCAACTACGAATAGATTTTTCCGATCGTATTTCTTTGGAATGGCGGGCGTATGATAACGGCGTTTCGTGGCGTTGGTTATCTAATATAAAGGGTGAATATAAGGTCACGGATGAAGTTGCCGAATTTATGTTCAATAAGAAAGATGTTGTTTGGTATCCGGGAGAAAAAAGTTTTTATTCAGGTAATGAACCAAAGTTTACGAAATGTACTTTAGAGAATTTGGGAGCTAAAAAACTAGCTTGTCTTCCTGTCCTTTTTGATATCAATGGGGTAAAAGTGTTAATAACGGAAGCAAACTTATTGGATTATGCGGGTATGTGGCTTGAAAGTTCGATAGGAGGAAAACTAAGGGCTGTTTTTCCTCATTATCCGAAAGAGAAGGAAATAAAAGGGGACAGGGATGAATACGTACATTCTCGGGAGAATTTTATAGCTTGGTATTCTTCACCGACAGAGTTCCCGTGGCGGGTGATAGCTCTTGCAAGAGAAGATAAGGACTTGTTGAACAATACACTTGTTTATCAGCTTGCAACTCCGGCAAAGGATGATTTTGCATGGGTGAAACCGGGAAAGGCGTTGTGGGATTGGTGGAATAACTGCAATATCTACAAAGTCGATTTCAAAGCTGGGATGAATACTGAAACCTATAAATACTTGATTGATTTTGCAGCATCGAACGGGCTTGAGTATGTAGTGCTGGATGAAGGATGGTATGATTTGTCTGATATCATGAAGCTTTCCCGGGATATTGATATGGATGAACTTTCAGCGTATGGCAGATCTAAGAATGTGGGTCTTGTTTTATGGTGTACATGGGTACGGCTAGATGAGAAACTGGATGAGGCGTTGAAACAATTTTCGAAATGGGGCATTAAAGCCATAAAAGTTGATTTTATGTCCCGTGATGATCAGGAAATGGTTGGTTTTTATACGAGAGTCTCCAGAGAAGCGGCTAAGTATAAATTGTTAGTCGATTTTCACGGTTGCTATAAACCTACGGGATTGTATCGCACGTATCCTAATGTGGTGACATTTGAAGGTGTTTATGGGCAGGAACAGTGTAAAGGCGATCGTGATAAAGCTATTAATCCTGACCATAATCTGATATTGCCTTTTAATCGTATGGTTGCAGGACCTATGGATTATACGCCAGGTGCGATGGAGAACGCTCATAAACAGGAATGGTATCCTAATTGGAATGAACCGATGAGCATAGGTACGCGTTGTCATCAATTGGCTATGTATGTTGTGTATGAAAGTCCGTTACAAATGTTGTCGGATAGTCCTACAAAATATCTTGCAGAACCAGAATGTATGGAATTTCTGCGAACAGTTCCTACTGTCTGGAAACAGACTATTCCGTTGGATTGTAAAGTTGGAGAATATGTTTCAATAGCAAGACAGGCGTTTGATGGACAATGGTATATTGGGTGTATGACAAATTCAGACTCTCGGGAGCTTTCTATAAAACTTGATTTTTTACCTGAAGGAGAATATCAAATCAAGATTTGGAAAGATGGCATAAATGCCACGCGTAATGCTAAAGATTTCTCAATAGAAACGATACAAGTGAATAAGAATACTGTATTACCCGTTCAAATGGTATCTGGAGGGGGATATGCAGCAATGATCCGTAAACATTAAAATTATGAAGAACTTATTATCTGCTTTCTCTTTATCTTTTTGTTTGAGTGCTTGTTCAGTACATTCAAACGTCGAGAGTAATACTCAGTACGTTGATCCGTTTGTCGGTGCAGCTGAGTTTGGGCATTGCATTCCGAATGCTTGTTTTCCGTTTGGGCTTATTCAAGTAGGACCACAAAGTGGTAATTGTTCGTGGGACTATACAGGAGGGTATCAGTATAAAGATACAGTACTCTATGGATTTTCTCAAACACGAGTGAATGGTACCGGTTGTCCTGATCTGGGTGATTTGTTGATGTTGCCATATACGGGCGATATGGAGCAGAAAGAATATGCTAGTGGTTATCAGAAAAAGAACCAGTTTGCTGAACCGGGATATTATATGGTATATCTCGATGATTATGAGGTGAATGCCGAGATGACAGCTAGCCCGCATGTTGCGATACATCGTTATACTTTTAATACTAATGATTCGGCTCGGTTACTGATTGATTTTCAAAATGGAATGGTAGGTGATGAAAATACTTTTCATCAATATGTGCTGAATGCGGAACAACTTTTCGAATCGTCGACCCGCATTGTAGGCTTTGCTCGTACTAAATCTTGGATTGAGCGTTGTTATTATTATACGATTGAATTTAATAGGCCTTACAAACAAAAGCATAAGCTTCCTTTACGTGATATTCGGGAACAAGCTCCGCGTTATGTACTTGATTTTGATTTGAAGAAGGGGGAGGAGCTGTTGGTGAAGGTAGCGCTTTCGTCAGTTAGTATTGAAGGTGCAAAGAGAAATCTGGAAACTGAATTGCCCGGTTGGGATTTCAATGCAGTCAAGCAAGTGGCTCATAAGGAGTGGCATAAGTTTTTATCGCGAATAAATGTGAAAGGTACGACTGAACAGAAAAGGATATTCTATACGGCAATGTATCGATTATTTATTCAACCTAACAATATAGCTGATACTGACCAACCAACATTTTATAGTACGTTATCTCTGTGGGATACTTACAGGGCTGCGCATCCATTATATACTATTGTTTCGCCTGAAATAGTAAATGACTTTGTGAATTCTATGTTAAAGCAATTTGATACACAAGGCTTTTTACCAATCTGGGCTTTGTGGGGCGGAGAAACTTACACTATGATTGGAAATCATGCTGTGCCTGTTATTGTGGATGCTTATCTGAAAGGTTTCCGTGGTTTTGATGTGGAGAAAGCATACTCTGCTATAAGAACATCTTTGCTTACAAATTTGCCTAAATCAAATTGGGATGTTTATGATCAATATGGATATCTGCCGTTTGATATCATAAAAGATGAGAGTGTGTCGAGAACATTGGAATCATGTTATGATGATTATTGTGCCGCACAATTAGCTAAAGCTCTTAGTAAAGAAGATGATTACCGTTTCTTTACTAAACGGGCTGGTTACTATAAAAACTTATTTGACAGAGAAGCCGGTCTGATGCGGCCGAAGGACTCAAAAGGAAACTGGCGGACACCGTTTGATAAATTAGTTATATCACATGAGAGCACTTCTGGAGGAGATTATACAGAAGGAAATGCCTGGCAATATACATGGCATGTTCAGCACGAGCCTGATAGTTTGATTAATATGTTGGGAGGAGAAGATGCATTTATTACTAAATTGGATTCTCTTTTTATATTGAAAGAAGTGGTGCATAATGAAGGTTTTTCTTCGGATGTGACCGGCCTGATCGGGCAATATGCTCATGGGAATGAACCTAGTCATCACGTGGCTTATCTGTATAGAATGGCTGGTAAACCTTCAAAGACGGAAGAACTGGTGAATTATATTTGTAAGACAAAATATCTTGATCGTGTTGATGGACTTTGTGGTAATGATGATTGTGGACAAATGTCTGCTTGGTATGTCTTTTCTGCTATGGGATTCTATCCGGTAAATCCTTGCGGCGGAGAATATATTTTGGGTGCTCCACAACTTCCGAGAATTACAATTGAATTGGGAAATAATAAGCGATTTGTTGTTGAGACCGTGAATTACTCTCTTGAAAATATTCATGTGAGAAAGATAGAACTGAACGGTAAAGAACTGACTGGAAATAGTATTTCGCATAAAGATATAATGGAAGGTCTGTCTCTTATACACATCTGACGCTGCC
>ENA-OZGU01001161-OZGU01001161.1-human-gut-metagenome-genome-assembly--contig:-NODE-1161-length-16050-cov-6.499344_pt1 | contig 16050 bp, 10 predicted proteins | sample MGYA00244662_ERZ653670 | MGnify/ENA primary metagenome ERZ653670 (study PRJEB26926, sample SAMN06165224) | human gut metagenome | biome: ENVO:00009003; feature: ENVO:2100002; material: ENVO:00002003...
CGTGGGCTCGGAGATGTGTATAAGAGACAGTATTATAACTGTTCTTTCTTGTTGTCTCAACTATTTTAGCACAGTTTTTCTTCTTTTATCAGCATAAAATCAAAAGGATTTCCATTAATAGGAACCAACTCTTATTTATAGATAAAAAACAGGCAAACTCTCTTCTATTGAAAGTTTGCCTGCTCATAATAAAGTTCTCTACTCCATCTCTCTTAAAAATGTGCTGAATCGCACTCCGTCCTCTGCCGCATCTGCCAGATTCACACAGCTGTTTCCGATTCTCTCCACATTATGTAGAATCTCATTAAATGCAGCCGTAAGTCCTGCCTTACATTTTCCTTTGTGTACACGTTTAATATGTCCTTTTCTGATATCTCCGTCCATCTTGCGGATCTTTTCTTTCATCTTGACAAGATTTTCAGCCTCATTTGCCTCTTCGTTATTAACCATTTTCATGACCATATTGTACATTTCACTGACAAGTTCCATGCTCTTCTGTATATCCTTTGATGCTTCTTGTGAGAACTGTACTCTTTCTTCTTTTGCACTCTTCTTGTCCTTTTTCACAAGCTTTTCTGTCTGCATGGAAACAGCAACATTTTTCGTAAGTTCACTGATTCTGTCAATATCGATCAATACATACTGAAGCTCTGCGGCTCTTGCTGCCTGCTGCTCTGTCATAACTCCGGCGGCTGCCATCTCAGCCAAATAATCTGTGATCTTTCCTGTAAGTTCAGCTGTCACTTCTCTGCTCTTTACAAATTCTTCAACAGAAGCACCATCTCCACTATCAATCTTTTCTGCTGCCTTTTTCAGCGTCACGCCTACCTGCTCTCCGCAATTCATCAATTCTCTTACTGCAAGCTGTAATGCAACTGTAGGCTGACTGATCAGTTTGTTATCAAGAAATTTTGGCTGCACTGCATTGACTTCTTTCACTTCTCCGTCCGGGATCAGACACATTACGATTTTCACCATAACTCCAACAAGCGGTACCCAGATCAGCGTCATCACAAGGTTGAAAAATGTATGTGTATTCGCAATCTGTCTCGAAATCACTTCAATCTCCGGTCCCTTAGGGGAAATATACTGGATAAACGCTGCCAGTGGTTTTACGAACCAGATAAACAGGAAGCATCCTGAAATATTAAAGATACAGTGTGCAAGTGCTGTTCTCTTCGCATCCTTTGGCTGGCCGATACTTGCCAGAAGTGCTGTGATCGTTGTTCCGATATTGTCACCGAAAAGAATCGGAATTGCACCTGCCAGACCGATGATACTTGTCACTCCATCAGCTCCCGGCTGAGCTGCAAAATTCTGGAGCACTGCGATTGTAGCACTGGAACTCTGTACTACAAGAGTCATTAATGCACCAACAGCAACTCCAAGGATTGGAATGTCTGCCACTTTGCCGATCAGCTCAGTAAAAATTGGGCTTGAAGCCAATGGTTTCATAACAGATCCCATTGTCTCGATTCCAAGGAACAGTAAACCAAATGCAAAAATAGTCATTCCGACATTTTTCACACGTTCTGATTTAGAAATAAAATATACAATAAATCCAATAAAAATGATTGCATAAATGTAATCACTTAACTTAAATGCAATCAGCTGTGCTGTCATTGTTGTACCGATATTGGCACCAAAAATAATAGAAATTGCCTGTGGCAGTGTCATCAGTCCTGCACTTACAAAACCAATCGCCATAACCGTCGTTGCACTTGAACTTTGCAGTACGGCTGTAACAAGCATTCCCGCAAGTGCTCCCATTACAGGATTTCTCGTTAAAAGTGACAGGATTTTCTTCATTTTTTCTCCTGCCGCTTTCTGAAGACATTCACTCATCATATTCATTCCATAGATAAAAACCGCCAGGCCACCAAGCAGCCCGAAAACAATCTGTATGTTTTCCTTCATTTTTCTTCCTCCAGATCCTCTCTCATGTCTGTTTTCAATTACAAATCACTGTCTTGCATCTGTTTTTCAAACGCAGTGCTTTTTTCTTCTTTACATATCCGAGATTATCATGGCTTTATAAAAAACTCTGTGAAGTTATGTTAAATCTATGTTAAATAGCGAAAGTTTTATTAAAGTTCCATTTAATTTAATGGATGAAATGTTAAATTTTCTATTTAGCATGAAAGGTTATTCACATAACAGGCAGAAAAAAAGAGTGTTATCCACACACTTTACTGTTCATGTGTGAATAACACTCTAAAACTTCTTTACATTATTACAGCTCGCAGTTGTTTACTGTTCTTGGGAATGGGATAACGTCACGGATATTGGACATTCCTGTCAGATACATTACGCATCTCTCAAATCCAAGTCCGAATCCTGCATGTCTTGTAGAACCATATTTTCTCAAATCAAGGTAGAATCCATAATCTTCTTCCTTAAGTCCAAGTTCTTTCATTCTTCCAAGAAGTTTGTCGTAATCATCCTCTCTCTGGCTTCCTCCGATGATCTCTCCGATTCCCGGTACAAGACAGTCTACAGCTGCTACTGTCTTACCATCTTCGTTCATCTTCATATAGAAAGCTTTGATTTCCTTCGGATAATCTGTAACGAATACAGGACGTTTGTATACCTGCTCTGTCAGATAGCGCTCATGCTCTGTCTGAAGGTCGCATCCCCAGGATACTTTATAATCAAACTTATCATTGTTTTTCTCAAGGATCTCTACTGCCTCTGTGTATGTTACACGCGCAAAGTCAGAGTTCACTACATTATGAAGTCTGTCAAGAAGTCCTTTATCAACGAAAGAGTTAAAGAAGTTCATCTCTTCCGGTGCATTCTCAAGTACGTAGTTGATCACATACTTCAACATAGCCTCAGCCAGTTCCATATCATCTTCAAGATCTGCAAATGCGATCTCCGGCTCGATCATCCAAAACTCTGCCGCATGTCTTGTTGTGTTAGAATTCTCTGCACGGAATGTCGGTCCAAATGTATAAATATTGCGGAATGCCTGTGCATAAGTCTCACCATTAAGCTGACCGCTTACTGTAAGGCTTGTCTCTTTCCCAAAGAAATCCTGTGTGTAATCTACAGTTCCATCCTCATTCTTCGGAACATTGTCCATATCCAGTGTTGTAACACGGAACATCTCTCCTGCACCCTCACAGTCACTTCCTGTGATCAGCGGAGTGTGTACATATACAAATCCTCTGTCCTGGAAGAACTGGTGAATCGCATATGCTGCCAGAGAACGAACTCTGAATACAGCCTGGAATGTGTTTGTTCTCGGACGAAGATGAGAAATTGTTCTAAGATACTCAAAGCTGTGACGCTTCTTCTGCAGTGGATAATCCGGCGCAGATGCTCCTTCGATCACAACCTCTTCTGCCTGGATCTCAAATGGCTGCTTAGCCTGTGGTGTTGCTACCAGTGTACCCTTAACAATGATTGCTGCTCCTACATTCAGCTTGGAAACCTCAGCGAAGTTCTCCATCTTATCATGATATACAATCTGTAATGTATCAAAATAAGATCCATCATTCAATACGATAAATCCGAATGTCTTAGAATCTCGAATGCTTCGGATCCAGCCCCCAACTGTTACCTCTTTGTCAAGATATGCCTCTCTGTTCTTAAATAACTCACGAATTGTTGTCAGTTCCATACCATTTACTCCTTCAAATAATTCTTCTATCTTTTTCTATTATCAGAATCTTCAAACAGATGCCTCCCGGCAGTCTTAACAGTTATTATAACACTCCAGGAGCGCAGAGTAAATAAGAAACAACTGATATCGCTTTGAAAAGTAAATTTATTTTATTTTATAGTCTGCCAATTGTGAAAAAGAAAGACCGCCGGGGACGGTTTCAAAACTCTGTTCCATCCTCAGCGGTCAATCATTCCTAAGAATCAATATTAAAATTCAGCGATCACTGTCTCGCCCTGTACTGCATCCATTCCTGTGTGCAGCTTCATATCCGGATAATCATCTCCGTTTGTAACTACGAGAATACATGTTTTCTCATATCCGTGTGCTTTGATCTTCTCCGGATCAAATGAAAGCAGCTTGTCTCCTGCGCTTACCTTATCTCCTTCTTTCACGAAGTACTCGAATCCGTCACCTTCCATGTTCACTGTGTCGATTCCTTCGTGGATCAGAATCTCTACTCCGTTCGCAAGTGTAAGTCCAACTGCATGTCTGGAGCCTTCCATCAGTACAGATACTGTTGCGTCACATGGTGCCACGATCACATTCTCTTCCGGCTCGATTGCAAGTCCGTCACCTAATGCTTTAGATGAGAACACCTCGTCTTTTACTTCCTCGATTGGTACTACTTTTCCTGACAGATAAGCCTTTACAACGAATGGCTTATTCTCTTCTGCAGGAGCCTGTTTTTTCTTAAAAAATGAAAACATACCTACTTCTCGCCTCTTTCTTTTAAACATTGTCCATTGGTTTCAATTACGTTCTTATACCAGTCAAATGATTTCTTCTTTGTACGTCTCAGCGTGCCTTTTCCATTGTCATCTTTATCAACATAGATAAAGCCATAACGCTTTTTCATTTCACCGGTTGAAGCACTAACTAAATCAATGCATCCCCATGAAGTATAACCCATAATTTCCACACCGTCAATCTCTACGGCATCCATCATAGCCAAAATGTGCGCTTTCAAATACTCTATGCGGTAATCATCTTCCACATAGCCGTTCTCATCCGGCTGATCTGCCGCACCAAGTCCATTTTCTACAATGAAGAGCGGTTTCTGATATCTGTCATATTAAGAGACCATTTGGGGACGGAGTTTACCGGCTTTTTTCGTAGAAAAAAGCCGGTAAACTCCGTCCCCAAATGGCCTCCCTTTTCATTATTTTACACTGGTCTTAAACACGCCGATTCTTCTTCCACTTATATACTACTATTATAAGAAGTGCACTCAAAATCAATACAATCAACGATATAAATGACTGATCGTCTCCTGATTTTGGGACACTTGCTGTATTTTTCACTGGTGTCTCATCTTCCACTTTATGTTGAATTGTAAAACTCAATGTCGGAGATTTATTACCATCTTTTCTTCTAATTGCAGTCTTAACTAAAAAATCTTCTGAGCCATTCTGCATTACATAATTCTCTATGGTATAAACCTGCCCATCATAATCCTTGTTATCTTTTTCAACAACCTGTTTCAGCTGATATCGATAAGTAGCTGCCTCCTCATAAGAAAAAACCAATTCCTTACTATCATTACCATTAAGGCTAAATTTCAACCGGTCTCCATTGCTTCCTTCCGGCATTGGATTGCCAGAATCTAAACTTGTCAACTCATATTGAAATTCATCTGTAACCCCATTTGTTTTCCCTTTTACAGTCTGTTCCACCGTCAGAGCAGCTTCTTTATTTTTCCCCGCTGCATATACCTGATTTGGAATGGCCACACATACCATCATCACAAAAGCAAGGTATACCAGCTTTATTCTCTGTTTATATCTTTCACTTTTCACATACGTACCTCTGTCAGTTTTCCAGTTTTCTACTGTTATTTTTTGTTTTCTTTCTCTTTCCGCTCCTCTCCACTGCCATCAGTAACAAAATACTGAACAACAGCAGAATCAGAACACCTAATCGCTTCATACTGGTTTTCCAGAAAATTCCCCAGTCGATTCGGTCGATCTGACTGTTCCTTTTCAAAGTTTTCTTATACGTATCTTTATACGTTTGTTTTGAAAGCTTTCCTATCAGAATATGCCTTCCATTTGTGATATTTTCCGTACACGTAGACATCACTACCAGCCGGTCCTCTGTGGAAAGACTGATTTGACGATACCACAAAGCAGTATCTTCTATCTCTTGCAAATACTGTTCTTTCCGAGAAACTTCCTGCACTGGTGTTACATAAAGACCTGTATTATAAGCATCCAACTCCAAGAATGCAAATAACTCCAGTCCATAATCTTTTCCATTGGTAAAAATATTTCCATACAAATGACTGTCCGCAAAAGACTGATCCAGATACTGGTCAAAATCCCCAAACATCGCTCCGCCATCCATATGGTGACCATAAATAATGGTATTAAAATCTGAAAAATCCTTCTGATTCATATAATCCATGAAGATTGAGCCCGACAAGCTATATTCTCCACGCGGATTCCTCATTAAATATGTGCTGTTATCCTCCGACTGCACTACCGGATAATCCACATGTGTTCCATAAATCGTAATCCAGCCACATACATCACTGTTCTGCGCCTTCAATTCGTCAAAATTCCCATAATCTTCTTCTGTTGGACGATAGATTTCATAATGTTCCGGCATGGCATTTTCTTCCAACATGTAGCTATCTCCAATGCCATAGGTTCCATAACAAAAAAGAATAACTAAAATAATCATCAAAATCCAATTCAATAGCTCGTTACAAATATCCAGTATACGAAACGCTCTGTCAGTTTCTGCGTTCTGTCTCTTCATTTTGATATTATTTCCGTCCTTTCCTTCTTCGTCTGCAAATCCACTGGTCTGCGAAACAGATTAATATCAATAGGAGCAGTAATAAGAATAAGGCAGTCTTCCATCCAGGTATAAAATCTCTCCATCCGCCTCGTCGGTCTACTGATTCATGCCCGGCATGATCTTGATCTTTGGCACTGTATGTGTCTTTGTATGTCTGGTCTGTAATTCTTGCTACAAGAATATCCCTTCCATTAGTTGACTCTGATGAACAGGTAGATAATAGAAGAATTCTATCATCTGCTTCTAACGTAATGTCATTCATATAGACCGCATGATTTCGAATCACTTCCAAATAGGGGATACTGTCATTTCTTGTTATATTTATATTGAAAACAGAGCTATCATAAGCATCCGCTTCAATTAATGCAATGATTTCCAATCCAAAATTACGATTCTGAACAAATAGATTACCATATGGGTGTGCTTCGTAAAAGGCTTGTTCTTTAAATTCCTTGATACTTCCGAACATGACATTTGGAACCATGTTATGTCCATAGAGAATTGTATTAAAATCCTGAAAATCCGGATTATTTTCGGAATCCATAAAAATTGCACCGGTCAGGGAATATTCACCTTCTGCATTCTTGTTAACATATTCCCAATTATCTTTTCCCTGTACAACCGGATAATCAATCGGGGTATCATACACTGTGATCCAGGCAATCACATCCGAATTCATCGACTGTAATTCCTGGAATCCCAGCGTATCTTCCTGAGGTTTGTAGATTGCATACTGTTCCGACGTCGCTTCTTCGGCCAGATTCTGCGAATCCCACAATGCATAGCATCCATATACAAGACCCAGAAGCAGGAGCAGAAGTAAACTATAATCCAGTATTCCATTCAAGCCTCTTATTACTCTGCGGATGCCTCTGTGTCTGCACATGCTAATTCATTCCTCTGTCTCTGTCAGTTACTCTTATCTTCTGTTCATTCTCTTCTTGCTGTTCATCACTACGATTCCTGCAAATGCTACGATTGCCATACCGATCATGATGATGAATGGGAAGTTGTTTACGATGATACCTGTTACTGCGATATCTTTGTATGTATTTGTGTAATCAACCTTGTTTTCTTTCTGTCCGAGAATTCCACTGGCTGCCAGGTCTTTTCCCATAGCTGCAGATAACTGTGCTTCTGCTTTTCCATCAAACATTTGTACTGCTGTTGCTGTCCAGTTTGCCCTACCTGCCTGATTAACAGATACTGTAGATCCTGCATAGCAACTCTTGATCATCATGTTCTGAGCATTATCCAAAGTAAATTCCAAAGCAGTTCCATAAGTTCCTGTCTTTTCTTTTCCATTTACATAATATACAAATGTATTATCTTTTGTGGAAAATCCTGTTGGTTTATTTACAGTCATAGTATAAGTAAAGTTTCCAGCTTCATCAGTATTACCATCTGTTGTATTGGATACCTTGAATGCATAAGTGTCTTTCTTATCTGGGTCCGGTTTAGTATCCGGATCTGTGTTACCTGCTTTTGCAGTATATACATTCACAAACTTCAGAGCACTGAAGTCACCTTCTGTACTGCCCGTTCCATTTCCAGGTGTTCCATCGATTTTTGTACTACTACCAGCAGAGCCACCATCATCAAACTTCTGTGTAATACCAAGTCCTTTGATATATAATTTTCCCTGACTATTCTGTGCCACGAAAATGCTCAAATTGTACACTGCATCAGATGCTTTGAATTCATCTGCATCTTTATTCTTTGACACACTACTTGTTGAATGCACCGTATACTGATATTCACCTGTAGTCATTACATCACTTGTATCCATTGCAGTTTTAAAACTTGCCAGGAAGTTATCACTTTGTTTTCTTAATACTTTAATGTCATTAGAGTCAGAAGCTAAAACTTCATCTACTTTTGCTGGGAAATTAACATTAGCAACTGTAATATCCGGCATATCGCTCTTCTGTACTGGTCCATTTACCTTATCGAACACAAAGCTTACCGTATTAGCTGGGGTATCTACTGATTTTCCCATCTTGTACTCTACAGTGATTGCTGCTTTTGCTTCCTGACTTTCTGTCCACTTGTTCGGTTCACCATTTGCTGCGTTTACACTTGCTACACTTCCGAGACACATTGTTCCGACTAATGCTGCGGATGCAAAGAGTCTGCTGATTTTTTGTAAGGATTTTTTCTTCATCTTTCTTTCTCCTTTTCCTTAGTATATTTTTTTATTTAACACCCTCCGCCATTATGCGGAGAAATATTAACAAGTTCTTGCGGCTTATCAAAAGCCTCTTCTTCGGACTATCGTCATAACTTTTCCCTTCGTGTCTTTCACATCTACTGCTCCGTACACTCGACTGTCTGACGCATTCTCACGGCTGTCTCCCAGGACGAAAATCTGCCCTTCCTGTAGTTTGATTGGGAAGTCCACTCCCGTATCATACCGCTGTGTCTTTTCATAAATCTGATGTTCTTGTTGCGGTGCTCCGTTAATTGTAAGACCATCCTCTGTAATATCCACCACATCTCCTGCAGTAGCAATCACTCTCCGGACCTGTTCTTTTCCTTGATAGTTCAAAACAACCAGGTCCGAAGCTACATAATTATTCCTTAACCGATAATAGAAGACCAAATCACCATCTTTCACTGCCGGAAGCATGGCGTTGTCCGCATAGCGGAACACCCCGAAGATAAATGTGAAGATAACCACAATTGCAGTTGCAATTGCTACAATCTTCAACAGAAGGTACAAAATCTCACGGAAAATCCCTCCTGCCACTGATTCCTCAGAAATTACTTTTTCCTCTGCAGTGTCCATCTAGGATCTCCTCCTCCCTCTCACTCGTAAGACAGAAACTCCTGTGATTAGAAGAACTCCCATCAGACCTACAAGTAACAGACTGTTATCTGTATTTCCTCCATCAACACCTGTAACTACGATATTCTTCGTATTGGTAAAAACAAAATTGGTACTGATTTCATCTACAGCTACATTCTCTACACTTGAAATGACTTTTGCATCTTTTTGAATCTCGCAATTTGTTCCGTTGCTGTCTTGAATGATGCTCTTAATCGTATATTGGTTATCCCCAGGTATCAGTTCTAAGGTCTGTCCTGCTTTCAGCTTAAATGTAATCTCCTGATTCGCATCTACTGTCAGAGATGTAATATTTGGTGCATTTACTGCCGGTGATACATAACTTCCTTTACACGGAATCACTTTTCCTTTTGGATAACTTGTCTTAACCTTATAAGTAAATTCTTGATTATTCCAGATACCATCTCCCTTTATCATCTGTTTAATTATTACACTTGGTTTGTCGTAATCTGCATTTAAGATTACCGATTTTGTCATCTGTGCTGTTTTCAGATCTACTTTTTTCTTGTTCGCATCTGTGCTATCTGACCACTGCGTAAATTTCTGTTCTGTCGTATTATTGTAGAATCCTGGATTGGCTGGAATCTGTTTTGCTGTAAGCTTATCTCCTTTTACCACCAATCGTCTCGTTATCTTCTTTCCATCTTCAAAACTTACTTTCTTATATAGTCCGCCTCCTGTCGCATCAAAGCTGACTTGTACATACTGTGCTGCTGTAGTATTGCCATAATAATCCTGTACATACACATAGAACATGTCCCTTCCATCCGTTGTCTTATCCCCAGCTGTATAACTTCCATCGGTCTCCTTTTTAGGATTTCTATAAGTGTCTGAAAATTTTCCCGTTTTATTGTTTCTTACTTCTGCAATCTGCATTCCCTGATACATTGTTGCATTCGCATTATAAGTAAAATTCTCATCCGACTCATTTGTTAAAGAAGAAGTTCCATTCTTGGTCACAATTACTTCGTCCATGAATTGAAGATTCGCAATCTGAAAAAATGCACCTGTATCATTTTCTGATAATGTTGTAATAATTCCAGTATTTTCTATGCTCGGTCCCTTCGTATCCAGCAGATACTTAGTCCATTTTCCTGTCAGGTCACGCACATAGATGAAATAATTCTTATTCTGATCGAACGTATAATTATTCAACATCTTGAATTCCCATGCCGGCTTTGCTAAAGTTGCTGCTACTGCATTTCCTTCAATGTCTGTAAAACTTCCAGTGGTAAGTTTCTTACAACTGCACAGACTTTCCAATCTCACAGATTCCGAAGCATTATATCGGAAATTATATCCCCGGTCTGCCTTTGGTGCATCGTAGGTACTGAGATATACCTGCGCATAGGTACTTCCCGGGAATTCTGCTTTCTCTTCTGTTGAGAACGAACTTCCATTTGTGTCAATTCCATCTCCATAAAGATCTCTGATATAAACTGTCAGTTTTCTTCCATAGTTATCTCCTTGGTCTTTTGTCCATTCACCTTCCATCTTTTGCTGATAGATTACCGGCTGACTGGAATCGTTGCTGTTGACAAATGCAAGTGACCGGTTTGTCGCATCCATACTGATCGGATTCTCGGTGGCATTACTGTTAAACTTCTCATCTGCCTCTGTCGTGTAAGTCGTCCAATAAGTAGATATCTCGCTCTGTGTCACCTTCACCTGATCATAATATCCCGGTAACTGGATCGTAACTTTCTGTCCATGGGAAAGTGAGATCTTAATTTCTCCACTTGAATTGCTGCTTGCAATTCCATTCGCCGGAGCGGTAACCCCTGTCTCTCCATCGACTGTTCCTCCTGTATAGGAGAAGGACTTTCCACTATAAGCGGTTCCCGATTCGTTGTTTACGGCAATCGTATAAGTAAATATCTTGCTCTTATCTGCCGTGCTTCCTGTAATCTGGTTACTGATCGTTAAGGTCGGATACGTCCACTGCGGATAATAAGTAGTTGCACCACTTACCGTCACACTTGTTAGAAAAACTTGAGATTTTCCACTGTTCGTAGAATTATACCAGTAGCGGAATGTCTGATTTCCAAGTACCGGACTTGATGGCACCTGTGCACTCTTCAAAGTACTTCCCACCAGTCCCAGTGTAGATGAAGTGGTAGACCCATCGCTGAACTTTCCAGTTGAGGTAGCCCCGCCGCTCTGTGCATCAAAAACAATTGGTACATAAGTAAATTTCGAGATATTTCCATAGCCATCCTTTACAAAGACATATAATTTTTCCGTTACTGAAACAGATACATTACTGAGTGTACACGCCCCTGTACTGCTGTTAACGGTTGCACTGGTATAAGTGTTCCCTGACCATGGGTCTAAACCTGTTTTGTTATATCGTACCTCTGCTATCTTCTTACTACTCTGAATATACTGCGTTGCATTCGCATTGTAACTTACATCTGCAATATCTGATGTTCCATATGTTGCAGTTTGTATTGGATCTGTAAATTTTAGCCCCGTAAATGTATAACTGTAAGTTCCATCTGATACTTTCTTTGATGTAATATTTGTGTAAGTACTTGTCGGGCCTTTCGTATCCAGAAGGAATTTACTCCAGTTTCCGGCATTATCTCTTGCGTAAATAAAATAATTTGTGTTTGCCTGATAAATACGTGAGTTCAATTTCAAATGCAATACCGGTGACTTTGTTGTAGCTGTCACTGACGTTCCATTGATATCTATAAACGACCCACTGTTCATCCAACCATAAGAAGATACATTTGCTGACTTCAACTGAATATCTGTACTGGAATTATATGTATATCCATAAACTCCATCCTTTAACTGAACATCCTGCGTACTTAAATACACTTGAAAACCAGTTGGATATGCACCATCCGATGCATCATTAATGCTATAGCCACTCTTGTCAATTCCGTCACGATATAAATCCTTCAGATAAATCTCCAATTGTCCTATCTGATTTCCACTCAGAGACATAGACATATTCGTTGTCTTCGCCTGATATACCAGCGGCGCATATGTATCTGCACGAAGTACGATTTGGTTACTGTTTTGAGAACCTATTGTCAAATAATATTGTTCGTCTGCAATCCAGTTATACTGCTCCAGCTTCGCATTATTCGAAGAATCGAACTGAATCAACGGATATTCCACCGTTCCCTTATGTCTTGGTGGAAGTGTTGTTGATATGCGAAGCATACGAGTTGGTGCTTGCAACGTATTCTTAATAATTAATGGTCTTCCACTTGGAGAAGTCTCACCTTTATAGTTATATGTAACCGATACTTCTGTACCTGTATCATCTGTTGTAAGGCTGTTGATTGTCCGGTTCGTTGATGTAGAAGACAAATAGTCTAACATCAGTTTTCCTTCATTCTTAAGAGAAACATCCGCTGCTCTTGAACTGCTTCCAAATCCACCTTCCACTAACTTGGCGCTGTCACCAAGATGAAGTTCTCCTCCATTAATCTCTATCTGGTCAAAGTAGTCCAAATTTACACTTGTAGCATCTTTCGGCCTTACTTTTGCAGTTACATACAGACTAGACGATCCAGCTGGTGCATATTCCGCTCCGTAACAATCTCCCAACAAAACGACTTCATGATCTGAAGAATCCTTGTTAAGGTAAACCTTTGCAGTATGTCCGCTTGTAACACTTGGGTTAGTGAACATCAGCTGTGCGTTCTCTGCTGTCAGTTTATAATCCCCTCTGACTTTTTCGTAATAAGTATAACTTGGAACAACCTTTGCAACACAATCCTTCAAATTAATGTTCAGATTTTTAACACTGGATTGTGCCGGATCAATTGTTATAAATCCACCTTCCGTACCAGTGTAGCCTGTGCAGGACTCCACATTAATCGTTGTATTTCCTAATCCTTCTTGTTGCTTTGCGGCATAGATTACATTTACATTTACGCAATTTTTTAATGTAAGTGTAGAGCCTGATGTTCCCTGTGTACTGTTTCCTCCTGCGTTTATCGTCGAATTACCTGTGAAAGTACAATTTTCAAATGTCAGATTGTGTCCATTTCCATGCATCACAAATGAATACTCATTAAATGCGTGGAAATCTGATCGAAATTTCACATTTTTCCACGTCAGTGAATTAAATTTAGGAAAGACTTGATCCCAAAGCCTTAATCCTGTACTCGGAGATGTCCGCTCATCTGACCCTGCTATTGCACCATCCGACATGATTATCACATTTTTATCTATAAACCCTGTTGCATTATTAAATGCGTCAACATCCTTCTGTACCAGAGTATACCCTGTTGCAAATGATAAAGTATAATAAGTTCCCGTCTGCTTTCGAAGATGGTTTAATGCATCTGCAAATGAATCTGTCTCATAGATTGCAGTTCCTGTATTGGAAGTTCCACTGTATAAATAGATTCCTTGCTGCGAAACGTCGGTAAACAGTTTAATCAAACCATAACTTTTTCCTGCAGTATACTCTGAAGCTGTTGTCATGAAGCACGTAACATTTGCATGAGTTTTCAAAGTCTCAATACACCTTGTTGCATTTACTAATTGTGTATTTTCTACTCGAAGCATAGCATATGCATCATTCTCTTTTGTTGGTGCAAATCTTCCTTCCATCGAAATCGTAGCTCTATATGATCTACCAGTTGTAGGCGTAAGTGAACTCATATCTACAACATTGGTACTATTCGTTTTGGTAGCATTGTATACTTCAAATTTGTTATTATTGTCCCTCAATTCAATACTATTAAATCGCTGACGGTTCCATCCGTCATAGCAGTCTCCGCCAGAACAAATAGTTGAGTTCTTCATATATACATATCCGATACACTCCGATAAATTCGGGGCATAATTCTTTGGAACATATCGATCTCCCCCATTGGCATCCTGCTTTTTCTGTTCTGTCCAATAGTGATAGAAACTAGAATCATATTGCATATGTCCGAAATTGCTCACACTATCATCACACGTAACTGAATTATCCAAATGCAGTTTTCCCCATCCAAACACATTCGCCACCTGTGTATTATATACAGAGATTTCACCTCGGTATGCATCTGTTGGATTGTATCCCGGATATTGATATGCTCCTACAAATCTCAGACTCTCCTTAATATCAGAGAACGCATAATATATACGTCCTGCTTTGCAGTCCTCTTTTGCGGTAAACCAGGTTCCACATTCTGCTACGTAACTTCCTGATGCATCTAATCTAAGATTTCCTGTTACTTTCCCATACAATCCCCAGAAAGATCCACCTACGGTATGGACTTCATTCGGTTTCAACATTGGATCTACTACAGTTGTATCGAATTTACGAATGGCTGTATCTTGCAGTGTTGCATGGACATCTCCTGTATGTGTATAGGTGGTAGAACTGTTATATGGCCCACTTGATGCATATACATTTCCATAGATTGTACAATTTGTCATTGTTAGATTAATAGTTCCTGTTGAATTATCCTGTCCGCCTCCAAAGATCTGCTTTACAGGAGCATCCTTTGTCATCTCTACATCTATAAATTTCAAATTATAGGATACATTAGTACTATTACTAGTATATCTTCCACCATAAATTGCTGTTACTGCTCCGCCTACAAATTTCACATCATCAAAAGTGGTATCGTTCTGATTACCATAGACTGTTGAACCACTCCAGTCCAGATTAACGTGTGTAAAATAAGCATTGAATCCATTAAAAAAGATTCTTTGTTTTTGGAAAGTAAATGTTGTCCAACTGCTATACGAAATACTTGTGCTATAATTGGTTGCTCCTGTGAATACAATTGTTGGTTTATTCGTTGTTCTATTCCCTAGTGCTCCACTCGTAACTGATGAACTTCCCATCGCTCTTAAATCAGCTGAGCTTGCCGTGTAATTATCTAGGAATGTAATTTTAAAGCTGTTGGATGTTGTATCAGTATTGATTGCAGTCAGCGCACTTTCCAAGGTTCCATACGCATGTCTTACAGTACCTGCTGAAGGCGTCTGGTTGGTTCCTCCCTGCACCAGAACCGACCACTTTCCATTCGTTCCTGCATCACCCACACGCTGTACTACTGTCATATCCTGTGTCAGGGCAATCAAGCTTGCTATCGACATATTCGCCTGTGTACTCAACAATGAAATTCCATCATCGGCTGCTGTCATCTGTACTTCGCTAATCTTATCGGCTGGAATGACATCTCCCATCTTAATCTCAGTCCCATCTGGATAGGACAACATAATACCTGCCGTCTTTGCTACTTGCCAGCCAATCAGTGGATTTGTGTTCTCCGCATCTGCATCCTCTTCCAACTGTACATCATCTGAAAGTGAAACCTCCGGTGCCTGAAGCCCTTCTCCTGTCACAGCCATCTGTGTGTAGCTGTCATATTCTTCTTCCGATACAGCTGATGCTGTCAGCTCCTGCGTATTGCTTTCTATCCCTTTCTCTTTCTGCTGTTCAATCAACTTTTGTGTTGTCTCATCTCCAAGCGCCTGCTCAATTACTGCACTTTTTGCTTCTTCCTGTGCTTCTCCTTCGGTATAGCTTTCCGGTGCATCCACCTGTAAATTCTGCGATTTTGGAAGATAATAGTTAACTGTTACAGGTACAACAGCATCTGCGATATTTACCGTCTCTTCCGTAGCCTCGCCTGTTGTCTGTTGTTCTTCCGATTGTATCGGTTCCGACGATTCGACGGTTGTATCTTCCGATGTCTTATCTTCTGTCTGTTGTTCTTCCGATTGTATCGGTTCCGACGATTCGACGGTTGTATCTTCC
>ENA-OZGU01001164-OZGU01001164.1-human-gut-metagenome-genome-assembly--contig:-NODE-1164-length-16024-cov-6.908823_pt1 | contig 16024 bp, 9 predicted proteins | sample MGYA00244662_ERZ653670 | MGnify/ENA primary metagenome ERZ653670 (study PRJEB26926, sample SAMN06165224) | human gut metagenome | biome: ENVO:00009003; feature: ENVO:2100002; material: ENVO:00002003...
CTTCGACTACAACGGCGGCAAGGTGCAACTGTCGCTCGTCAGCGAGGACGGCGGCCGCCGGACGCTCGACGGGAAGTGGCTGCGGCACGTTCCTGCGGAGAGCCGGTAATCCCGGCGACCCGCACGCGGTGCGCCGCCGCCCCGGAAAGAGCATCTTCCCGGAAAGGCCCCGCCGGCCGGGACCGTCCGGAATCCGAAAAGCGCTTCACCCCCGTCGCACGACGAATGCGGCGGGGGTGAATCCGTCAGGGGCCCGCAGGCCGGGCACGAATTCCGCGCAACACGAATTCCGCGCAAGACGCTGAAAATCAGAATCAGGAGCATCCCGTCCCGACGGATTGTAAGGAAAATCGCCCTCTACGACGAAAAAATGAAGCCGCAGGGTACAATCTGACAATAAATTCATATATTTGTGATACGTTAGAAACCCAACTAATCTAAAACACAATGGAACAGACCAAAGTGCGGGAGTTGCAGGACGTCGTGATCCGCTTTTCGGGCGACTCGGGCGACGGCATGCAGCTTACAGGCACGCTCTTCTCCGACACTTCGGCGCTCATGGGAAACGGCATCTCGACCTTCCCCGACTACCCCGCCGAAATCCGCGCCCCGCAGGGAACCGTCGCGGGCGTCTCGGGATTCCAGGTACACTTCGGCGACCACCGCGAGCTGAACCCCGGCGACTACTGCGACGTGCTGGTGGCGATGAATCCCGCGGCCCTGAAGGCCAACCGCAAATGGCTCAAGCGCGGCGCCACGGTCATCATCGACGGCGACTCGATCACCGAGGAGCACCTCAGAAAGGCCGGATTCGCCACGTCCGACCCGATCGCCGAACTGGGACTCGACGAGTACAACGTCGTCGTGCCCGACATCACCACGATGACGCGCGAGGCGCTCAAGGAGACGGGGCTCGACAACAAGTCGGTCGTCAAGTGCAAGAACATGTTCGCATTGGGCATCTGCTTCTGGCTCTTCGACCGCCCGGAGGACTACGCCCGCCGCTACCTCGATACGAAATTCGCCAGGAAGAACCCCGCCGTGGCCGAAGCCAACAAGCTGGCCATCGACGCCGGGTACAACTATGCGGCCAACACGCACCAGTTCGCCAACCATTACAGCGTGGCCTCCGCCCCCCTCGAGAAGGGAACCTACCGCTCGATCTCGGGCAACGTGGCCACGGCGTGGGGGCTCTGCGCCGCGGCCGAGAAGGCCGGGCTGCCGCTCTTCTGCGGCTCGTATCCCATCACTCCCGCCACGGTGATCCTCGAGGAGCTGGCCAAGCGCAAGGACCTCGGGGTGAAGACCGTGCAGGCCGAAGACGAGATCGCCGGCATCTGCACGGCCATCGGCGCGGCCTATGCCGGGAACTTCGCCGTGACGACCACCTCCGGCCCGGGCCTGTCGCTCAAGAGCGAGGCGCTGGGACTGGCCGTGATGACCGAACTGCCGCTGGTGGTCGTGGACGTGCAGCGCGGAGGCCCCTCGACGGGCCTGCCGACGAAAACCGAGCAGAGCGACCTCCAGCAGGCCCTCTACGGCCGCAACGGCGAGTGCCCGGCGGTCGTGATGGCCGCCTCGTCGCCGAGCGACTGTTTCCACTACGCCTTCGAGGCGGGGCGCATCGCCATGGAGCACATGACGCCTGTCATCCTGCTCTCCGACGGATTCATCGCCAACGGCTCCGAACCGTGGCGCATCCCGCAGATGAAGGATTACCCGGCCATCTGTCCGCCGATCGTGGACGAGGCCCCCGAGGGAGGATTCATGCCCTACGTGCGCAACGAGAAACTGGCCCGCGGGTGGGCGTTCCCCGGCAAGGTCGGGCTGGAACACCGCGTGGGCGGTCTGGAGAAGGACTGCGTGAAGGGCTGCATCTCGATCGACCCGGACAACCACCAGAAAATGGTGAAGACCCGCGCGGCCAAGGTGGCCCTCGTCGCCGAGGACATCCCCGCGCAGGAGGTCTGGGGCGATGCGGAAGGCGACCTGCTGGTCGTGGGCTGGGGCGGCACGCGCGGCCACCTGCAGAACGCCGTGGACGAAATGCGCCGCGAAGGCCGCAAGGTGTCGCTGTGCCACTTCAACTACATCAACCCCCTGCCGCGCGGCGTGCGCGAGATTTTCGCCCGCTTCCGCAAGATCGTCGTCTGCGAGCTCAACGAAGGACAATTCGCCGCCTACCTGCGGCAGGAGCTGCAGGAGTTCCGCTACGAACAGTACAACAAGTGCGAAGGGCTGCCCTTCACGGTGGTCGAGCTTCGCCGGAAATTCGAATCCTTACTGAAATAACGCCATGGCACAATACAACTACACCCCCGCGGATTTCAAGAGCGACCAGGAGGTGCGCTGGTGTCCCGGATGCGGCGACCACGCCATCCTGAACGCCGTGCAGCGCGCCCTGCCCGAAATCGCCGACGCGACCGACACGCCGCACAACCTCTTCACGTTCATCTCGGGCATCGGCTGCTCGTCGCGCTTCATCTACTACATGAAGACCTTCGGGTTCCACTCCGTACACGGCCGCGCCAACGCCGTGGCGACAGGCGTCAAGGTGGCCAACCCGCGCCTGAACGTCTGGGTCACCACCGGCGACGGCGACTCGCTGGCCATCGGCGGCAACCATTTCATCCACGCCATCCGCCGCAACGTGGACCTCAACGTGATCCTGTTCAACAACGAGATCTACGGCCTGACCAAAGGGCAGTACTCCCCCACCTCGAAGCTGGGCAAGATAACCAAGACCTCGCCCTACGGCACGGTCGAAAAGCCGTTCAACCCCGGCGAGCTGGTGATCGGCGCCAAGGGCACGTTCTTCGCGCGTTCGATCGACATGGAGGTGCAGCTCTCGAAGGAGTGCATCGTCGCGGCAGCCGGACACAAGGGCATGTCGGTCGTCGAGATGCTCCAGAACTGCGTGATCTTCAACGACAAGACCCATGCGGCGTTCGCCGCCGACAAGGCCACGCGCGCCGAGCGGACCATCACGCTGCGCCACGGCGAAAAGATGCTCTTCGGCGCCAACCGGGAGAAGGGCCTCGTCTTCGAGAACATGCGGCTGAAGGTGGTGACCGTCGGAGAGGGCGGCTACACGCTGGACGACATCCTGACGCACGACGCCCACGAACGCGACACGACGCTGCACGTGATGCTCGCCGCGATGAAGTATCCCGACTACCCGGTGGCGCTGGGCGTGATCCGCGCCGTGGAGGACGACGCCGTGTACGATGCGGCCGTCGAACGGCAGGTCGAGGAGGTGAAGGCCGCGAGCAAAATCCGCTGCGTGGACGATCTCCTGCGCTCGGGAGCCACATGGGAGGTGAAATGACGCGCCTCTCGGCAAGAAGAACGGCCGGGTCTCCATCGCGGAGATCCGGCTGTTTTTCGAATGCCCCGCAATCGCTCGGAATCATGCGACACGCATACACCGCCGGGCCGGGCGAAGTCGTCCGGGACATACCGCCCGGAGGACGCAACACCGGCGGCGCCCCGGCCAACTCCGCCTGGCACACGGCCCAGTCCGGCTACGAAACCGCCGCCGCAAGACCGCGGGACGCGATGCGGAGGGCGCCATGTCCCGCCTGCCGGAATTCCGACGATCCGGAGCCGGTCAATCGGAGCCGGGCGGGCTGTCCCGCGGTCCGTTCCCGACCGTACACCGGCAACCCCTCCGGCCGCGCGGCACGGACGGCCAAACCCTACACGCATCACGACCCGCTTCGGAAGCGGCCCGGAGCGGGCGTTTTTTCATTTTCCCGGGCGATTCTGGTACTCTCTTTGCAAAAGCCGAAACCGGAGTGTTTCACTTAATGCTTTTCTATCATGAAAAAATTATTGCTTACGTTCGTTTGCGCAGCGGCCGCGCTCGGCGTCTGCGCCGCACCCGAGAAGATCGGGTTCGACAAACTGCCGAAATCGTCGCAGGAGTTCATCCAGAAAAACTTCCCGCGCGAGGTGGTGAAAGACACCGAAATGGACCGCGAGGCGTCGTGGGACAAGTACACCGTCTATTTCAACAGCGGCTCCCGCGTATCGTTCGAAGGCGGCAAGGGAGACTGGTCGGAGATCGTGATGAAGAACGGCGCGGTTCCCGCGACCGTCATTCCCGTCAGAATCAAGACCTACGTCGCCGACAACTATTCCCAGAGCATGGTCAATCGGCTCTCGACCATGAAGGAGGGTTACAAGGTCGGGCTCACGAACGGCCTGACGCTCTACTTCGACAAGGAGGGCAAATTCAAGAAACTGGACAGGTAACAGTCATCCGCTTCCGCATCAGAGGTCGTTTGACCTGCCTTTCCCGATTCACCCCGCAGCGAGCCCGGCCCGCGCGGGGCGAATCTTTTTCCGCGGCTCCGGCGACGGCCGCGGCCGCACCTCCCGGAAGCGCACATACGCCGGAATCCGGCCCGACAGACAATCGTCCTTCGACACAAACGGCAGGAATTTCCGGAAAAATCCGTATATTTAAGGGCCGCATCCAAAAATCGCCCGCCCCATGAACCCGCTCGTGCACACGCTTCTTCCGGCCGCCGTTCTGCTGTCCGTCCTTCCGGCCGCCTCCCAGTCGTCCAATCCCTTCGCGGAACAGGTTCTGCGTTACCCGCAGGAGAAGCTCCACGTCCACACCGACAAGGACACCTATGTGGCAGGAGACACGATCTGGCTGCGTGCGCGGTGCGTCGATGCCGCCTCGCACCGTCCGGTGGCGGCGAGCCGCTACGTCTATGCCGAACTCCGCGACGAATCGGGCGCGCTCATGCGGCGGATCAAGATACTCCGCCGCGATTCGCTCTACGCGGGCTATCTTCCCGTTCCGACGGACGCTCCGGACGGCGACTACACCTTCTCGGCATACACGCGCTTCATGCGGAACCAGGGTGCGGACTACTTCTTCCGCAAGCCCCTTCGGATCGCCGCCTACCGCGGCGCTGCGGGCGAGGTTCCGAAGCCGCGGCCCCGCCCCGCGACGGGCGATTTCGCCGTGACGTTCCACCCCGAAGGCGGTTACCTCGTGCCGGGCCGTTCGTGCCGCGTAGCCTTCAAGGCCCTGACGGATGCGGGCCGTTCGACGGCTGTCGAAGCCGTGCTCCGCGACGACCGGGGCACGACGCTCGACACCGTGCGGACGCGCCGTGCGGGAATGGGCAGTTTCCGGATGGTTCCCGAGGCGGGCCGCACCTACCATGCAGTGTGCCGCACCCCTTCGGGCGCCGAGAAGCGCTTCGACCTCCCCGTGCCGAATGCCGCGGCGTGCGTGCTGCAACTCGAGGAACGGGACGGATTCATCGCGGTGAACGTGCTGACGGCAGGATCCTTGCCCGCACGGCTGCGGCTGGTGGTGCACTGCCGGGGCAACCGCTGCTACGACGGAGGCTGGGAACCGGGATTGCTTTTCCGCAGTTCCGATCTGCCGGCAGGCGTGGTGCAATGGCTGTTGCTGGATGCGGCGGGCAACGCCCTTTCCGAACGACTGCTGTTCAATGAGGGCGCAGACGGAGTGCATGTCTCGCTGCGGGCGGAGAATCCCTCTCCTCGACGCCGGGAGCGTGCGGATTTCTCGGTCCGCCTGACCGACAGCGCGGGAAATCCCCTGCGCGGGGAGTTCTCGGTTTCGGTGACGGACCGCAACGCCGTGCCCGACCCCGTCTCGAGCGACATCCGCACGACGCTGCTGCTCACCTCCGACCTGCGGGGATATGTCGAATGCCCCGGGAGTTATTTCCGGAGCGACGATCCCGAAGCCCGTGCGGCGCTCGACGAACTGATGCTGACGCAGGGCTGGAGACGCTACGACGTGCCGGCCCTCCTGCGCGGGGAGTACGCCGAGCCGGAGTACGCGCTCGAAGCGGGACAGCAGATCTCCGGACGGATCGTCCGGGCCGGACTGGTGAACACCCGCAAGCGGCTCGGGAAGTACCGGATGGCGATGATCGTGCCCCGTTACGGCTACCTGGCCGAAGCTCCGGTCCGGGCGGACGGATGCTTCGATCTCGACGGTTTCGATTTCCCCGACAGCACGGCATTCGTGCTGCGGCCGCAGGCGACGACAGGGCGGATGCGCAATGCCTTCGTGAAGGTCGATCCCGAGACTTTCCCCGAGAACGGGATTCCGGCGCACTATCCGGCCGCCGGGGCCGGCGATGCGGAGGCGCTGTTCCGCACGGCGCTGGCCTACGTCGGATACATGGGCTCGGCCGACCTGCGGAACGTGCTCATAGACCCCGTGGAGGTGCGGGCGAAACGGGAGATTCCCCGGACGCTGGAGGAGCGCAAGGCGGTTTACTCCTGGGATGCGGAGCGGATCGCCGATACGGGAGTCCACACGATCCTCGACTGCATCGAACGGATGCCGGGAATACGCAGGCGGGAGAACGTGTTTCTCTATCAGGGACGGGCCGTTTTCTTCATGTGCGACGGAGTGCTTTACGATGACCTCGAAGAATCGCTCCCGGCATTCTCCGCTCCGCCGGCGATCGACCGTAATCGCACCGTCAAAAGAATAAATATGGCGGGGCCTGGCGTTCCGGATACTGATTCGGATCTTGGCTCGGAGCCTGGTTCGGATACCAATGCCTCTGATACCCATCTCGCGCAGGCCGTTGCGGCGCCCATAGGGCAATATTCCGATCTGCCTCCCTTTGTGAATCTGCCGCTGGAATGGGTCGATCGGATCGACATACTGGACCGATTCTCCGGCCGGTTCCTGTCCGGACGCGATAACGGCATCATCGCCGTCACGCTGAAATCCTACGAAGAGATTTCGGCTCTCGATACGGGCGAGAGTATCGACGTGGGAATCGTCTCGCCGTTGGGCTACCAGACGCCTGCGGAGTTCTACTCCCCGGCCTACGAAACGCCGGAGAGCCGCGACAGCCACACGCCCGATTTCCGCACGACGCTCTACTGGAATCCCTGCATCCGCACCGATGCCGACGGCCGGGCGGCTTTCGGATTCCGGACCTCCGACGCCCCGGCCGACTTCCGGATCGACATCGAGGGGCTGACTCTTGACGGACAGCCGGTCGTGCATGCCGAGTAGCGGATGCGGCGGCAGGACAAACGGCCGCCCGGCCGGGACTGCCTGCGGATATTCCGGTGGGGAGAGGTCCTCAAAGGCCGGAAAGAGGGCGGGGATTCCGGCCGGAGGAATGGGTGGTGTCCCGGGCAGGAGGCCGCCGCTCCTCCGGAATCCTTCCGATACGGCGTTTGAAGTCCCGCACGATCTGCCGGCCCAGTCCGGACACCGTGCTGTCCACCTTGTGAATCTCGACGGGCGTCACCAGATTCTTGTATTTGGCCCTTCCCAGCCGGAACTTCATGTCGTCCAGATTGCCCGTGATGTTCAGCCCCAGCTTGAAGGGAATCGGCGACTTGAGGATGGAAATGTGGTAGTCGAAATTCATGTCCAGGTCCTGCGTGCCTCCCACGGCCGCCCGGTAGCGGTCCATGGCGACGGCGAAGGGATAAACGGTGACATATCCATCCTTGACGCTGATATTCACGGCAATGCTGTCGATCAGGTTCCGCTCCTTGTTCTTGAAGAAGAATTTCTTGGAGATTTCGGCGAAGGTCTCGCCGTCCATCAGCACGAGGCTGTCGCCCCGGAGGCGGATGGCCGAACGAAGGGTCGGAATCCGGATGTTGAGCGCCGAGTCCAGATCGGCCTCCGCCGAGACATCGAAATCGACCGTTCCCCGGAACGACCGCAGCATGGGCACGATGCTGTCGAGCGACGGGGTGAATTCGACCAGCTTTCCGACATTGATGCGCCGCAGGCGGAAATCGAATCCGACGTATCCCCGCTCGGGCCGCACAGCCTGGTAGAGCAGCGTCGTGTGCATGACCGCATCCAGCCCCTTCATGGCCAGACCCTTCAGGTGCACGGCCCCGTCGCGGACGTCCACGGCGCCGCGCACGTCCTCGAAAACGAATTTGCCGTAGCGCACGCGGCGGAAGTCGGTGTGCAGCGCGAAGTCGATGTTTTTCGGAACGACGAAGAGTTTCAGATCGGTGGCCGCGGTGTCCGCCTCGATGCGCAGGGTGTCGGCCGGGAACGAGACGGCGCGGATCAGTTGGTTGCAGTTCAGATTCCGCGACGAAAGCGAAAGCTCGGCGCGCAGGGGCCTGCGGCGGCGCATGGCGCCGTAGAGGTCGTGCACGACGCCGCTGGCCGTCAGGTCGGAGCGCCCGATGCGCATGGTGGCGTTCCGCAGCGTGACGGCGCGGTTCCCCACCGTCACGGAGGTCTTCTCCATGCGGATCGGCAGGGCGCACTGCGGCGTGGAGACCACCAGACGGCTGAATCCGACGATCCCTTCGGGTATCCACACCGAATCGCGCAGCTTCTCGGCCGTCACGCCGATTCCGGCCCGGTCCATTCCCATCCGGGAATCCCCGACGCGGCAGAACAGCGTGTCGGCTTCGAGCGCGAGCCCCACCTTCGGTTTCGCGGGATCGCGCTTCCCGGGTTGCAGACGGACGGTCGCCGTGCCCCGACCGCAGAAAAGACTCAGGGAGTCGCCCGCGGCGGCCTTCAGCCGGTTGAGCGTCATCGTGCACTCCATGCGGGCGATACGGGTCGTGTCCTGGGGGTTCGTCGTCCGGACCGTCGCCGCCAGCCGCTCCATCGAGGAGGAGAGCCGCGGCGAGCGGAGAGAGGCGTGCCGTATCTCGGCTTCAGCGTCCAGGCGGTCGTCCCCGGCGAACGAGAGCGAAGCGCTGCTCGTGAATTCGAACTTCCGGGCCGTATCCCGGAGCGCCAGGCTGTCCATGACCACCCGTCCCCGGGCCCGGATACGCCCGAGGTCGCGGTTCCTGAGCGCCGAAAGACGGCAGCTCATCCGCAGTTCGGCCTCCAGCTTTCCGGAAAGGGCGACCCCTTCCTGCAACGGGAAGGTCTGCGCCAGGGCCGTCAAGTCCACCGCGGACTTCGTATGGAACGAGACGAGCGGATCGTCCAGCAGGTTCTTCACCTCGGCATCGGCCAGAATATCGGTGTGCGCACCCCTGAAGCGGAAAATCTCCAGATTGCAGAACGACGGCTCGCGGCGCATGGGATCGACCTGTCCCACGAGACGGGCATCCAGCGCATCCACCCCGTAGGGCATTCCGGCATAGCGGGCCGAAGCGTCCTTTATCTCGGCATCGAGCGTGGCGAGCGGAAGCGCCTGCCTTCCATAGGGGCCCTTCACCGCACCGCTGATGCGCACCTCGCCGTCGGCGGCGACCTCCCCGCGCTTCAGCACGCTCTCCGGAATCATGTGCAGCACGGTCTCCAGCGAGGGAGCGTGCAGCCCGTAGCGCAGGTCGAGAAGCAGCGCCCCGGCCGCCGCCGTGTCGCGCCGCACGGTTCCCGTCAGGTCCAGCTCCGTGCCGTTGATGCCGAGCAGGGCGTCGTGCAGCGTGAGCGTGCGCTGCGCCCGGTCCAGTTCGACGGAGGCGCGCAGACGGGTGGCCACGCGATTGACCAGCAGTTCGCCGTCCTGCCAGAAAAGGATGTTCCGGTTCCGGAAATCGAGCGCCAGCATGGAGTGTCCCTCCCCGAGCCGGGCCCTCAGCCTCAGCCCGGCATCCCGGATGTTGGCGAAAACCTTCGTTTCGCGGTCGTCGAACGTCACCGAACCATGACGCAGCGCGACGTGCCGGACGGAGATTTCACTGACGGTCCGCACGGTATCCGCCGTTGTATCCGCCGCCGTGCCGGACGCAAGCGTGTCGGCGGAGGGGAGGATGTCCCAGTTCGCACGCCCCGTCCCGTCTCGGAAGGCATAGACGTCGGCACTGTCCAACGAGAGTTTCAGTATGTCGATTTTCCGGTGTCTCAGGTAGCTGACCGGATTGAAGACCAGCACGGCCTTGCGGAACGAAAGCAGCGTGTCGGTCCGCTGCCAGAGCGTGTCGCGGAGTGCCGTCGAAACCAGCGTGCCGTCCGTCAGTTTCACGCCGAACCGCGGGAATGTGGAGAAAAAGGTCAGCTCCACGCCGTCCATCCGCAGCCGGGCGTTCAGGTTCCGGTCGGCGATCCGCTCCACGACGGGGGTCAGCTTCGAGGGCGTGAAAACGAAATTCAGCGCGACGGCCGTGCCGACGAGCAGCAACAGCAGCACGCTTCCCGCCGAAACGGCACTTATCCGGATGATTCTCTTCGTGCGACGGTCCATTTGCAAATCCTCCTCTTTTGTTTCAAAGATAAGGATAAAAACCGAGAGTTAGAGCGGATTGGAGTAAGAAGGTTGTAAACAAGGGGTTTAGAGAGTAACGGACTGCGCTGTCGCAGCCAAGCCGAAGCCATCGAAAAGCCAACTGAAACCGGAGTTACGTTACTATCCCGTTACTCTGTTCCGAAAGGCAAAGACGGTTTTGGAAGGTTTCAAAGCGCTGAAATACAAGCTCTATTCGTCTTGCTCCGACTGCAAATATAGCCGGATTTCCGAAATTCGGGCAGAGGGAGGCGAAAAAAGTTCTATTTCGGGTGCGATTGCGTTGATATGCTTCGATTTGCGTATCGAAGAACAGCTCTACAAGGAATAATTTTGTTTCATTAAAAATCGTAGAGTATGAGATCGACATTCAAAGTTTTGTTTTATCTAAAACGCAATGCCCCGAAAAAGAACGGGCTTATTCCGGTCATGTGCCGTATTACCGTAAACGGCAAAATCGCTCAATTCAGTTGCAAATTGGACGTGGAGGAGAAATCGTGGAACGTAAAGTCGGGCCGCGTTTCCGGCCGCAGCATCGTGGCGCAGGAGGCCAATCGGATGTTGGATAAGATTCGTGTGGGTATCGACCGAGCCTATCAGCAGATCAGCGACCGCGACAACTACGTTACCGCCGAGAAAGTCCGCAATGCCTATTTAGGATTGGGTATGAACCACGAGACACTGCTCGCCGTATTCCGTCAGCATAACGAGGATTACGAGAAGCAGGTCGGCAAACTCAAAAGCCTGCGCAGCTATTGGAAATACTGCGTCGTTTACAAACACCTCGCGGAGTTCGTCGAAAAGCGGTACAAGGTCAGCGATATTGCGCTCAAAGAGCTTACTCCGGCATTCATCACGGACTTCGAGTTGTTCCTGCGGGTGGAAAAGAACCACTGCAACAACACGGTCTGGTCGTATATGATGCCGTTTCGGAAGATTATCTATATGGCCGTCAATAACGGCTTGTTGCAGCGCGATCCATTCTTCGCGTACAGCATCACGAAAGAGGAGACCAAACGGGGCTTTTTAACCAAAGAGGAAATCAGGCTCCTGATCGACGGGACGTTCAAGAAGCCGAGTTACACGTTGATCCGCGATCTGTTCATCTTCTGCACCTTTACGGGATTGAGTTGGACGGATATGGCGAACCTTACCCGAGCGAATCTGCAAACCTCGTTCGACGGGCATTTGTGGTTGAACACCAACCGACAGAAAACGGGTGTCGAAACGAATATCCGGCTGTTGGATGTCGCCAAGCATATCATCGAGAAATACCGCGATGTGGCGCCCGACGGAAAACTCCTGCCCGTTCCGTGTTACGATAACTGCAAGAACAGCATTAAGGCCATAGCGAAGAGATGCGGTATCGAGAAAAACGTAACGTGGCATGTAGCCCGCCATACCTATGCCACGACGGTCTGCTTGTCGAACGACGTACCTATCGAAACGCTCTCGAAGATGTTGGGACACCGTAGCATCCGCACGACGCAAATCTATGCGAAGATTACAGCCGAGAAAGTGAGCCGCGATATGGAGAAACTCGCGCAGCGTATCGAGCAGATGGAGAGCTTCATTTGTCAGGCGATTTAATGAACTTAAAAAACTGAAAAGCGATGAAAGAAGAAAGAAACATCATTACGATAGACGAGCAGGGCAGATTGAATATGCCGACCGATACGGTAAGCGTATGGATGACGGAATCGGAAATAGTCGAACTGTTCGGCACGACCGCCGGAGCGGTACATACGGGTATCAAAACCATCTTCAAAGAAAACGCCCTGCACGATTACGAAGTCCGCAAATACGTCCGTCTGGAAAATGGCAATCGGGCGGATGTGTATAATCTTGAAATGGTTGTCGCCCTTGCCTTTCGGCTGAACACCTACCCTGCATCTGTTTTCAGAAAGTGGCTGGTAAAGACGACTACCGCACCCCGACGCACGACACCTCCGATTGTCATTCGGTATAAGGACGGGCTTCTGAATTGAATCGGACGAGCAAGGCGACGGGCAGGCTTCGCCACCTGCCCGTTTTCGTTTTCAGAGGATTGCCTTGCGGTAGTTTTCCGCGAGCATCTTCTCGATGTCCGTTTCACAAGAAAAAGCCTTTATACATTTGATCTGTTTGATGTTTGGCAATAAATAGTTATTTTTGTAAGAAGTATAAGTGCCATATAAATATTTATGATTCAACAAGAATTTAACTTGGATTTCGATGCGTTTGTTCGTTCGTTTGTTCAGAATCGAGATACTTCTTTTGCATTCTTATTAGGAGCCGGAGCGTCTATTACCTCGGGAATACCATCTGCCGATGATTGTATTTGGGATTGGAAGAGAATGATTTATTGTTCTTCCCAGTCTTCCATTCCTCCATTTATCGATCCCAAATCTGATACTTGCAAAGATATCATTCAAAAATGGCTTAACAGTCAAGGAAAATTCCTTCCTGCTGGAGATCTAAAAGAATATTCTTTCTATGCGGAAGCAGCATTGCCTATTGAAGGTGATAGAGTGAAATATTTTGAGCATTTAGCTCAAGGGAAGCAGCCATACATTGGATATAAGCTTTTATGTCTTCTGAACAAATATGGCATTGTCAGATCTGTATGGTCAACCAACTTCGATGGCTTGGTCGAACGTGCTGCTCAACAAGCCAATATTACGCCTATTTGCATAAATCTGGATTGTGCCGATCGAATATATCGGACAGAAAGTACCAGTGAATTATTATATATTGCCTTACATGGAGATTATAAATATACATCATTAAAAAATACTTCTAAAGAGTTGGATAACCAACATCCGACTTTTGTGGCAGCATTAAAACGATACTTCAATGATAAAAATCTCATAGTAATCGGCTATAGTGGTCGTGATAAATCCCTAATGTCGGCATTGGCTGAAGCATTCTCTGAAAAAGGTTCTGGACGGATATATTGGTGTGGTTATGGTTCCCATATTTCACCCGAAGTGGAATCTCTTTTGAGGACGGCAAGAGAAGCGAATCGGGATGCATATTATATTGATACCGATGGGTTTGACAAGACAATGCTTTCGCTTGTTATAAATTGTTTTCAAGCTGATATAGAGAAGAAGAAAGAGATCATGTCTATATTGGAAAGTGCTCCCGAAGATAATGACACATCTCCATTTTCAATTCATATAACGCGAACGGACAAATACTTGAAAAGTAATTTGTATCCCATAATTTTCCCAAAAGAATTGTTTCAATTCGAGATAGAATATCATGAAGGTGAAAGACCTTGGACTCTTTTAAGGGAGATTACTAAAGACCAAAATATTATAGCTGTGCCATACAAGCAAAAAGTATATGCTTTATCCACAGGTTCAGCTATCAACAATGTATTTGGTTCCCGACTAAAAAGCGATATCGAACGGATTCCCGTTTCAATGGACGATATAGAGCGAAAAAGCAGTTATAGAGAACTGTTTTTAAGAGCCACGCTTCAAAGTATTGCGATAATTCGAGGACTCAATGTCGATATCAGGCATAATACACTTTGGCGCTCCGATATTTTTAGAAATGACAATGGCACTTTGATACATGAAGCTATAGAATGTTCGCTCGTTTTTGTACCACAGCAAAAATATGCTCTGCTTTCTTTGCGACCTACAATATACATAGAAAATTCTCACATGGTATCGAAAGAGAAAAAGCAAGAATATGCGCGAATCTATTTGGATAAAATGTGGAATCAAGCATATAGTAAAAAACTCGCCCAATGGGAAAATATTATATTCGGCGGTGCTCGTCTTCCTTTTGAAGTTCCCCAGAATTCCGGGAGCGGATTCAAATTTCAGATAAGCCATAATTGCGGATTCTCCGAAATACAATATCAGGACAATACCGAACGCGGATATTCATCCAAATCGTATGATAACAAAAGAACCATCTATCGAGGACTTCAGCTCAAAGAACCTGAATTGGAATTTGTAAATACATTTGCAGACAGACCTTTTTTAGATTCAAACCCCATGAGAGGACTGTCAAATCACAGACCTTATGACTCTTGGCAGAAAGATGTATTGCTGCAAAATGTAAGATTGGGCGTAATATGTCCTAATGTACATACGGATATATTCAAGTCTTTCTTGCAACGATTAAACACAACCATTCAAGCGAACGATAATTCGGATTATATTCAGCCATATACGGGATTCCATAGTATATACAAAACATTGTTGGAAATTCCCGACAACGGTACTGATAAATGGATAAATATAGAAGCTACTCCAAAAGATACGCTATCTCTTGCACGATCAATATGTCTTCAAGCCAATAGCTTGGCAGATAAATATCCGGGAATTGTGATTGTAATTTTCATTCCCGCATCTTGGAGTATTCACAGACAATTCAAACATAACGGGGAATCATTTGATTTGCACAATTATATAAAAGCGTATGCTGCCCAACATCGTTTCACAACGCAAATCATAGAAGAAAAGACTTTGAGAGACCCTATGGTGTGTGAAATTTGTTGGTGGTTGTCATTAGCTTTATTTGTTAAGGCAATGCGTATTCCTTGGGCATTAGCTAATCTTGATTCAGATACAGCGTATGCAGGCATAGGTTATAGCGTCAAAACGAATAGCAAAGGTAAAGTGGATATTGTCTTGGGTTGTAGCCATATATACAATGCTAAAGGGCAGGGTTTAAGATATAAATTATCAAAAGTAGAACAACCTCGATTCGACAGAAAAAAGAATCCATATTTAACATATGAAGAAGCTTTTAAGTTTGGAATAACCATACGCGAATTGTTTGTCAAATCTATGGATAGATTACCCCGTCGAGTCGTTATTCACAAACGAACTCCATTCAAAAAGGAGGAGATCGAAGGCATTACTCACGCATTAACGCAAGCTGGTATTAAGGATATTGATTTAATAACTATCAATTATGAATACGATGCCAAATTTATTGCTCAAAAGGTCTATTATGATAATATTTCCGACGATTCATATCCTGTTTCGCGGGGAACCTGCATAAAGTTGTCGTCAAGGAATGCTTTACTATGGACACATGGCGTTGTTCCGTCAATTAGGGAGCGACGACGTTACTATCCCGGTGGTAGATGTATTCCGTCGCCTCTTAAAATTACCAAATATTACGGCAAAGGGGAAATTTCAACTATTGCTTCTGAAATCATAGGATTTACAAAGATGAATTGGAATTCATTCAATCTTTATACCAAATTACCGGCGACGATTGATACGTCAAATACATTAGCACAAGTGGGAAATTTGCTACATCAGTATAATGGAGCGACTTATGATTATAGGTATTTTATTTAATGACGATTTATATCTGTACTCTTAAAGTCGTTATTCATTTATTACAAGGTTATAAGTTTCATGTAACTACGAAAAAAGATGACGGTTTATGAATTGAACAGGACAAACAAGGAAACGAGGCTATCTCAAAATAGCAAACAGAGATAGGCTTACTTATAATCTATAAGTTACAACTTAAAAATCTCCTGCTCTTAGTCCTATAATTGAAGTAAACAAGGACTAAAACAGGAGATTCTTTATTTCTAAGTTTCAATCCTATTGATTTTACTTTTGCAATTCGATTTTGAGACAGCCTCGTTTTTATTTTCAGTTGCTGCGAATAACTTTGCCCGTAAATCTTTGCATATAGATTGGCTTGTATTCGGACACCCTTAAATCCATACGACGATACGACAGTAAATCCGTAAATCTATACGACATCGCTTCTCTACGGAATTGTTTCCTTGATGTATTGTAAGTATCCGTTTTACTACATATTTTTTAGAGGTATTCGAAAATATATGGGAT
>ENA-OZGU01001270-OZGU01001270.1-human-gut-metagenome-genome-assembly--contig:-NODE-1270-length-14863-cov-5.159711_pt1 | contig 14863 bp, 10 predicted proteins | sample MGYA00244662_ERZ653670 | MGnify/ENA primary metagenome ERZ653670 (study PRJEB26926, sample SAMN06165224) | human gut metagenome | biome: ENVO:00009003; feature: ENVO:2100002; material: ENVO:00002003...
GGGCTCGGAGATGTGTATAAGAGACAGTCTATATACATACGGAATTGGTGAATCATCGGATCATCCAACCGCTTATACGTTTTGTTTTTCTTCTGATAAGCATCTCGGACACATTGGGCATAATCCTCCAGAAAAACAGAATGTGGTTCCATACTCAGGTAAAATTCATCTCCGTCTTTCAATTGTAACATCCCGTTCTCATCCAGATATCCACCCATCTGCTCTATGACAAGCAACGCTTTCTTCTTTGCTTTAAGCTGGCTGGACTCAAACATATAGGTATAGACATCTGAGCCGACCAAATGTGCCGATTTGTACACTCTGTCCAACTGCTCTAGATACTCCTCCTGTGTAATCTGTTCCCCTTCATATCCCTTGGCAAACTGTCCGAACTTATTATCGACCGCCTCCAGATATGCAAACACAGCTCTTTTGTCCCACCCCGCACGATCCGCCAGCTCTTCTGTCTGCGCCTGTAGAACAAGCAGAAAATGCTCATCTGTCACTTTGACCACATTTGACAGTTCATCAATATAGTCAATTACTTCAACTTCCTCAAACGGTTTGATCTGTGCAATTTCGTCTTCCACATCAGAAAAAGCATTCTCTACAACTTCTCTTGTTGTATATTCAAACTTCTGATTCAGCTGCTGCTCTAAATAGGTAATCCGATCCTGCTGCGCCACATCCGATGTGATGTGAAACCGTATCTCAATCGGGCGGCATGCCTCATCGAATAAAATATCGATTTGTGAAATCGTAAACATCTCATTGTCAATCACACCCACAAAAGATAACGGAACAAGAAAGTTTTCGATCTGTTCCTGTTGCGTTACTTCAATCTGATAATTCTGTTCCTGTATTTCACTCATCTTTAGCCCTAATTCTTTCACCGGATCATAAAAAAATGAAATATCCAGTTCCGGAAATAAATCCCGATAGTCCTTATGCTCATCTTTTCCTCGATATTTCCCATAAAACACAGTCGCTTTTTCCCCATTTCTTACAATCGTCTTATGTTCACCGTCATTTGGATATACAACTGTCTTCTCTCCATCTACATCATACAAAATGGTTTTGCCAAGATACCCTCCTCCGAGTATCGCTTTTACATACATACTGTCATCCAAAATATCCTTCAGGAACAGGTCTTCGGATTCTGTTGCACTCACACGCAAATTTCCTGCCACAATAAATACTCCCAGTACAAGAAATGCCACTGCTATTTTCCATTTTTCTTTCATACAATCCCCCATATTGGCAAAAGACAAGTACCAGCTTGTTCCTGATACTTGTCCTTTGTACATCCCTATTTCTGAACGATTCCCTCGAATCCCAAATCATCTAAAATATCCAGCGCTTTTTTCACACAACTGTCGCATCCATCAATGGAAACTGTCTTGTCTGCAAGGCTTACCTGAAAATCAAGTCCTGCATCTGTCATCGCCTTCGTGATTCGTTCTACACATTTTTCACAGTGCATATCTTCTGCTTTAATGATTGTCATACTAATTCCTCCACTATTTCATTAATTTTTGTATTACCTCACACAGTTCATCTACCGCTTCATCTTTTCCGTCTCGTATGTCTTCTACTACACACGAATGAATATGACTTGCCAACAACTTTTTATTGAAACTGTTCAGTGCGGATTGAACTGCTGATACCTGATTTAAAATCTCAACGCAATAGCGTTCTTCCTCCACCATGTTCTTAATCCCTCTGACCTGACCTTCGATTCGATTCAGGCGAGTTATCAAGTCTTTCTTCTCTTTTTCTGAACGATGTTTTGTTCTTTCACAGCATTTGTTTTCTTCCATGTTCATTCTCCCTAGTCCAACTTTGTCGTCTTAAGTCTCAAAGCATTTCCAACTACACAGACTGAGCTAAGAGACATCGCCAACCCTGCAAAGATCGGATTCAACAACGTTCCGTTGATTGCATATAACGCTCCGGCTGCCAGCGGAAGACCGCATGCATTATAGAAAAATGCCCAAAACAGATTCTGTTTAATATTGCGGATCGTTGCCTTGCTCAACCGAATTGCTTGATATACATCCTGCAGATTTGACTTCATCAATACAATATCACTGGAATCCAATGCGATATCACTTCCGCTTCCGATTGCGACTCCGACATCTGCCTGTACAAGCGCCGGTGCATCATTGATTCCATCTCCTACCATCATAACACATTTTCCTTCTTTTTGCAGTACTTCTACAACAGATGCTTTATCATTTGGCAGCACTTCTGCAATCACATGATTTACCCCCACTGTTTCTCCTATATATTCTGCTGTCAGACGGTTATCTCCTGTCAGCATGTGTACCTCAATCCCCAGTTCTTTGATTTTTTGAATTGCCGCTTTACTCGTCTCTTTGACAGTATCTGCGACACTCACAATCCCGATTACTTTACCGCCTGAAGCTACAAACATCGGCGTCTGTCCTTTTCCCGCAATCTGAAGCGCCTCCTCCTCATATTCGGAAAAATCGATCTTCTGTTCCACGCAAAGCTTTTTGTTTCCTATATAATAAGTCTTTCCGGCAATGATTGCTTCAATTCCCTGTCCGGTAATACTTTGGAACTCAACCACTTTTTCTAATTCTATTCCACGATCTTTTGCACCATTTACAATCGCGGCTCCAAGCGGATGCTCTGACACTTGTTCACAGGACGCTGCAATCTGAAGTAATTTTTCCTCACTTTCGCTGTGGCTTATCACTTGCATAACAGTCGGTTTTCCCTCTGTGATCGTTCCCGTCTTATCCAATACAACCGCGTCAACTTTATGGCTGATCTCCAGTGCCTCCCCACTCTTAATCAAAATACCGTGGTTTGCCCCAAGTCCGGTTCCTACCATGATCGCTGTCGGAGTTGCAAGTCCAAGCGCACACGGGCATGCAATGACGAGCACAGATACAAAAATTGTCAGCACAAAGGTAATATCATGTCCAAGCAGCAGCCAAATGATGCTTGCCACAACTGCAATCGTCATAACAGCCGGAACAAAATAGCTTGCCACAGTATCTGCCAATTTTGAAATCGGAGCCTTCTTTCCCTGTGCGTCTTCCATCATCTTCACAATTTTTGCAAGTGTCGTGTCTGCGCCAATATGAGTTACTTTTACAGTGATCGCACCTTGATAGTTTACGCTTCCTCCGATTACTTCATCTTCTTTTTCTTTCTCTACCGGGATACTCTCACCTGTGAGCATCGATTCATCCACACTGGTACTTCCTTCCACCACAATTCCATCCAGCGGAATACGACTCCCCGGCTTAATCAAGATCAGTTCGCCAAGCGCGACAGATTCCACTGGTACCTCTTTCTGTTCTCCGTCTCGTATCACAACTGCCGTATCCGGCGCTAGCTCCATCAGCTTGCGAATTGCCTCTGACGTCTTTCCTTTGCTTCGTCCTTCCATATACTTTCCTACCATGACAAGCGTAACAACGATTGCCGCAGATTCATAGTACAGATTGTGTACTGCATTTTCATTGCCCGGAATAGAAATCGTCATAACTAAGCTGTACAAAAAGGCACTTCCTGTTCCGATTGCAACAAGGGAATCCATATTCGGATGTCCGCGGAACAAACTTTTAAATCCTACCAGATAGAATTTTTTTCCATTATATAAGATAATCGTTGTCAAAATCAGCTGTGCCAAAGCAAAATTCAGCGGATTATGGTGCATGTCCAAAATGTTCGGCAAAGGCATCGGGAAGGGAACCATATGCCCCATGGAAATGTAAAGCAACGGAATTGCCAGCAGTACATTCGTGACCAATCTATGCTTTGTCTTTTTGATGTCCTGCTCTAAAGCTTCCTCCTCTTTCACTTTTTCTTCTTTGTTCTTCTCCACATACAGTTCTGCCCCAAAACCTGCACGTTCCACCTTTGTCACTACATCATTTTGTGTAATCTTTGTCTCATCATACGTGATCGTCAAAATTCCCGTTGTCAGATTCACATTGCTCTCCGAGACACCCTCAAGCTTTCTTGTGACACGCTCCACCGCACTGCTGCATGCCGCACATGTCATTCCTGATATATTATATTTTTCTGTAACCATAACATTCACTCCTCTCAATATACACATAGGGGGTATATGTATATATTATTCTATCTATCTCAATCTGTCAAGGGATATTTTGAAGCAAATGTGATTCTTACAGAGCATTTGTTATGTAAATAGGACGCAATTTCCCATGCATACAACAAAAAGCCCTGGATCTCCAAGGCTTTTCTCTCATCTAAGACAACGGATATTTTTCTGTTAATTCCGCCACCATTACTTTTACTTTTTCAATATTTTCTTCACTTTCCATCACAAGTGCGATTGCCTCTGCAATCTTGTCCATATCTGTTTCGACCATACCTCTTGTCGTAACTGCAGGAGTTCCAAGTCGAACACCGCTCGTCACAAACGGTGATCTTGGATCGTTCGGAATCGTATTTTTATTACATGTAATATGTGCACGGTCCAAACGTTTTTCCAATTCTTTTCCGCTTAAATCTGTTCCGCTTAAATCAACAAGCATCAGATGATTGTCCGTTCCACCTGAGACAATTTTCACCCCACGTCTCACTAATCCGTCACAGAGCGCCTTTGCATTTTTTACGATTTGCTCCTGATACGCCTTAAATTCCGGCTGCAATGCTTCTTTAAAGGATACCGCTTTTCCAGCGATCACATGCATGAGCGGTCCTCCCTGAATTCCCGGGAACACGGCTTTGTTAAAGTTAAATTTATCTGCCGCCTCCTGATTACATAAAATCATTCCTCCACGAGGGCCTCTGAGTGTCTTATGAGTAGTGGTCGTCACCACATCTGCATACGGAATTGGCGATGGATGCAGTCCGGCAGCCACAAGTCCTGCAATGTGTGCCATATCCACCATAAGATACGCTCCTACTTCATCTGCAATCTCCCGGAATTTTTTAAAGTCGATAGTTCTTGCATATGCGCTTGCACCTGCCACAATTAATTTCGGCTGTTCTCTCAATGCAATCTGTCTCACATCTTTATAGTCAATGAATCCTTCATCATTCACCCCGTAAAACACAACATCAAAATATTTTCCGGACATGTTAACCGGTGATCCATGTGTCAGATGACCGCCATGATCCAAATTCATGCCAAGTACTTTATCTCCCGGCATCAGCATTGCAAAAAATACCGCCATGTTTGCCTGCGCTCCTGAATGAGGCTGTACATTCGCATAATCACATCCAAATAATTTTTTTGCACGTTCTATTGCAAGATTCTCAACAACATCTACACACTCACAACCACCATAATAACGCTTAGCCGGATACCCTTCTGCATATTTATTCGTCAAAGGGCTTCCCATCGCTGCCATCACCGCATGACTCACCCAGTTTTCTGATGCAATCAGCTCAATATGAGAATTCTGTCTTTCCATCTCTTTCGTTATCGCTTCTGCTATTTCAGCGTCTGCTGTTTTTAATTCATCAAATTCGTACATTTTCAGATACCTCCTCACCATTTTTCGAACTAATTTTAGAATAGCATATGTTTTTTGATTTTTCAACCGGGTCTGAACAGTCAAAAAAATACATGGAAATAAATTTTGCATTTATTCCATGTATCTTTTAGTCCGATTATCTTACTTAGCTGCCTCACCAAGTGTTACCTGTACAGTCTGTTCTTTGTATTCACCATTCTTTTCCGGTACCTGAACAGTTACATCTACAGTCTCGCCTGCTTTGTAGTATTCCAGCTGAGATTTCAAAGTATCCATACTATCAATCTTTGTTCCGTCAAACTCTGTGATAATACTTCCTTTTGTGAGACCAGCTTTTTCAGCTCCGCCGTCTTTTGTTACGTCGGAAATAAACACACCTTCCGGCATATTGTACACCTGAGCACTCTGTGAGTCCACATCTGTACCGCTGATACCAAGCGCTCCTCGCTCTGACTCATCTACTTTGGTTCTTGTCTGACGATTCATCAAATCATTGATAACATCTGTCACATCTGAAATCGGAATCGCATATCCCATACCTTCTACTGCATCTGCATTTACTTTTACTGTATTGATACCAATTACTTCACCTTTGGCATTCAAAAGTGCTCCACCACTATTACCAGGATTGATTGCTGCATTTGTCTGAATTAAAGTTGTCTCAAAACTATCTACAGTTCTGTCTTTTGCACTGATAATTCCGTTTGTTACAGACTGACCATATCCAAGAGCATTTCCAATTGCAATTGCCGGCTCACCTACACGAATTGCATCAGAATCTCCAAGTGTCGCTGTCTTAATCTCTTTCATAGTAGAGTCTTTAATCTGATCTAACTGAACGGCTACAACTGCAAGGTCAATGTTGGAATTTGTTCCTTTTACCTGTGCTTCAACGCTCTCTTCATCTACAAAAGTAACTGTCAGTGTACTGCTTCCTTCTACTACGTGGTTATTTGTCACAATCAATAACTCTGAATCATTCTGTCCGATAATAATTCCAGATCCGCTGCTCTGGCTTTCATATTCACGAACGCCGCCAAAGAAATCCTGTACCTGCTGTACACTTAAATTTGTAATTGATACAACTGACGGCATTACATTTTCCACCATATCCGCAAGATCAGAATCTACATCTGAACTCGTATTCGTCGATACTTTTGTGGAATTCACCTTCTGTCCGGATGATGCGACCGTAGTTTTATTTCCAACCACTTTATTGATCACAAGATTACTTGCCTGAAATGCTGCGCTTGCCAACAAACCAAATACAAGTGCCATGCAGATGCATGTTGCCCACTTCACACCAATATGAATCGGCTTTCTCTCTTTTTCCTTTCTCATATGGCGACGCGGCTGCTTCTTTGACTCCTCATCTGGCTGTTCATATGTCGGCGCACCATATGTCTGAGAATCGTATGACTGAGAATCATACGACTGAGAATCATACGACTGAGAATCACGTGTCTGGGACTCTTGTGTGGAAGATTCATATACCGGCGGTTCTATTCTTGCCGGTTCCTCTCTTTTTTCTTCATTATTTCCGTAATTATATTCATTATCCATTGTCAAGACTCCTTTCATTTCCTTTGATGATAGTAGTCTAACAATAATTTGTGATAAAACTGTGTTTTATTTGCAAAAAAACTTTGAAAAACTATTCTACAGTTACTGATTTTGCTAAGTTTCTCGGCTTATCTACATCGCATCCTCTTCCGACAGATACATAGTATCCAAACAGTTGAAGCGGAATGATTGCCAATGAGTTTGCAAAATATCTGTTTGTCTCCGGAATATAGATGACATAATCTGCTACTCTCTCCACATCAGTATTTCCTTCGTTTGTCACTGCCATAACGAACGCCCCACGTGTACGCACTTCTTCCATATTGCTGATCATCTTTTTATACAAATCTTCCTGAGTAAGCACCGCTGCAACCAATGTTCCTTCTTCAATCAGAGAAATAGTTCCATGCTTCAACTCTCCCGCTGCATATGCTTCTGAATGAATATAAGATATCTCTTTTAATTTCAGAGAACCTTCCATGGAAATAGCATAGTCAATTCCTCTTCCAATAAAGAATACATCTTTTGCAGCCAGATAGCGGTTTGCAAACTTCTGAATTTTATTTTTATTATTCAACAGCAATTCCACCTGTTCTGGAAGCTTCTGCAGGTCTTCCAGCATCTCTTTCAAGCCTGCGTCATCCAAAGTACCTCTTGCATGTGCAAATTTCATTGCGAGCAAATACAATGCAATCAGCTGAGAAGAATATGCCTTCGTCGTAGCTACCGCAATCTCCGGACCTGCCCATGTATACATCACATTGTCCGCCTCTCTTGCAATTGAACTTCCGACAACATTGACAATTCCAAGCACTTTTGCACCCCTGGCCTGTGCTTCTCTCAGCGCTGCCAGAGAGTCTGCCGTCTCTCCTGACTGACTAACTACGATGACAAGTGTCCCTTCTTCCAAAATCGGGTTGCGATAACGGAATTCAGACGCCAAATCCACTTCCACAGGAATTCTTGCCAGTCCTTCAAAAATATATTTGCTTGTCATTCCTGTATGATTCGCAGAACCACATGCAACAATCATAATCTTTTTAATCGCACGAATCTCGTCATCGCTCATCTTTAATTCTTCAATCACAATGTCGTCGCCTTTGATTCTCGGGGAAAATGTATCCAGAATCGCTTTCGGCTGTTCGTACATCTCCTTCAGCATGAAATGTTCAAATCCACCTTTTTCTGCGGCGTTGATGTCCCAGTCAATTCTTGTGGATTCTTTTTCGATCGGCTCTTCATCCACTGTGAAAAATTCCATTGTAGAGTCTGTCATACGGACAATCTCCTCATTTTCAATGAAATATACATCTCTTGTATACTTCAATACTGCCGGAACATCTGATGCAATGATATTTCCATTCTCTGTATGTCCCACAATCAATGGGCTGTCCTTGCGGACTGCATACAATTCTTCCGGATGATCTTTGAAGATTATTCCAAGAGCATAGGAGCCTTCCATACGATGCATAATCTTTGTGATTGCCTCCAACGGATTACCTTTGTAATAATAATCAAGTAAATGAGCAATAACCTCTGTGTCCGTCTCAGAGATAAACTCGTACCCTTTTTTCTCCAGTTTCTTTTTTAGTTTCAGATAATTTTCGATAATTCCATTGTGAACAACAACAATAGATTCCTCTTTGTTGAAATGCGGATGTGCATTGACATCCGATGGTGATCCATGTGTTGCCCATCTTGTATGACCGATTCCGACTGTTCCCGGAAGTGTTGCACCATCGTGAGATAATTCACTTAGCACTTTCAGTCTTCCCTTTGATTTTAATGTTGCTACCTTTGTTCCATCATATACGGCAATCCCCGCTGAGTCATATCCACGATATTCCAATTTTTCCAATCCATCTAACAAAATAGGGGCTGCCTGTTCATTTCCAATGTATCCTACGATTCCACACATAATTTTTACCTCCACCTTTGTACAAATCACCATTTTTTTTGCACTATGTGGTTCATTGTAGCAAACCTGAACTGATTTGTAAAGAAAAAAAGAGGATACTTAGTTATCCCAAGTTCCTCTTTTCTCTTCCTTAATCGTCTAAATCAATAAAATCAAGGTCAAAATCTTCATAAGATTGTTTCTTTTCTTTCGCCGGCGCTGTTCTCTCATCATTCAAACGATCAGCGCCAAAGTCGGTGTCTGAAAAATTATCATCATCAAAATCATCGTCGTCGAAGTCGTCTCCGAAATCATAATCAAAATCGTCATCATCGAAATCATCTCCGAAATCGTCTTCGCCTACAAAGTCATCTTCAAACTCATCTTCATCTGCAAAAGTATCTTTCTCGTGAATATCTGCCTCTGCAACCTGTTCTTCCTTTAAATATGTGTCTTCAGGGTCGGCATCTTCTACAGTTTGTTCCTGATTTGCAGTCTCATTCTCAGACTCCTCGTCCGTCTCGATCATTTCAATATCTTCATCATCTTCTAAATCAATTCCATATTCATCATACAGTTCATCTAATTCCGCATTTCTGTTGTGGAGTTTCACTGCTAATACAATTAAAATCACAATCAAAATCACAAACAGTACTGCCGCACCTAATATCACATAATTTAAATAGTTCTCAATAGATGAAATAAATTTCCCTAAAAATGTGTCTGCTTTTTCTTCTGTCTCTACCGCCGGCGCATCAAATCTCTGATATGTTCCATCTACAGAATCATATTGATATAATGATTTTTCACCCTGATTATTCATCGCATACAGAATGTAATAATCGCTCTCTTCTGCATTTCTCCAGGCTGGAAACGACTGATTATTCAATGTAATCTCAGTCTCCTGATATTCCTTTGGAAGTTTGATGTCTCCGCGTTCTGAAAGAAGCATAATCGCCGCTGTGGCAGAAATATTGATCTGTTCAAACGGAACAAATGCCGCTATGTCATTATCATACAAGAAAAACTTTCCATTGTTGTCCGCATCTACCAAATACGCTAAATATACATCTGCTGTCTGCTGCTTTACTACTTTGCGCTGTGCTCCTTCATATTCCATAGTTGCCTCTGCAAACCCTAATGGAATCTCCGCCTCTGAAAATGATTCAGAAAGTGTATATTCTGTTCCGTTCACAGTTACTTTCACATCAGTTGTTGAGCCTTCTGTTGTATTCTCACCTTCTGTTGTATCTGTCGGTGTTGTGCCATCTCCTGCTGCAATTGTAACCGCAGATGAACCTTCAGTACAGTTCAAAGTCTCATCTGAGTAAAGCCATGCTTTATAACTGCTGACTTCAATCTTTGCAGTTCCTTCTTTCAATACATCAAACTGCATGTTAAATCTTAATTCAGTCTCGCTTCCTGTTCCTTTGCCGGAATAGACTAACTGTCCACTTCCGGATTCCGTGACATTATCACCACTTTTGAATTTTAAATATTCTGTATCGTAAGTCAGATTCAAGTCTGCATCACCGATTGCCGCTCCCGCTCTGACTACTCCGGTAACTTCTACCGTCTCTCCTACTTTTGTGGATGGATCACTGAATACAATCTGTCCATCTGCTGCATATGTCAGCATTCCAAAGCATGGTACTATCAGACATACCGACAATATAAATGTGGCTATTTTTTTCATTACTTTCATGCGTTCTTCCTCTTTCTTTCGTTTCGTAACAATTATTGCATGCCAGTTTCTGACATTCTTTATACATATTACACTGTTTTCATCAAATTGTCTAGTTATTTGACATTATTCCTAGTTTTCCGCATCTTGTGCGCTCTCCGCATAATCAGCCCTTGTATATCCTGTGAGTGTCTCGATTTCACTCGCAATCTCTTTCACTTTTTCAGACACTGTATACTCGTCCTTCGGGTACAAAAACTCATGCAGTTCCTGAACATTCTCTGCAAGTCCAAGCGGTATAACCGAACTTCCGATACCATCTACATTGCCGTCTGTCAGCTCAAACGGAAATCCCTTCGCCTCGCCAAGCTGATACTGAGTCGCATCCGCTGCCAATCCAATCAAATTTTTCAGCGAAAAGCTTGTCGATACCTGTGGAAAGACTTCATCAATAATCTTATTGATCGTTCCAATCTTTGTATGCAGCACTTTGTCAAAGATTTTTTCCAAAACCAGCCTCTGCCGCTCCGTTCTCGTATAGTCTCCGCCTGCCGTGGAGCGAATTCTTGCATAGGTAACCGCCTGACTTCCGTCAAGGAGCTGATTACCGGAATGCTCAATGAACTTCGCTTCCTTGCCAGCCACCTGCGCTGTCTCTTCCAAAAACTCATTCATGTACTGAACTTCCTCTTCCTTAATGTCAATCTCGATTCCGCCAAGCAGATCAACCGTATCCGCCAACGCTTTAAAGTCAACTGTCACATAGTTTTGAATATCCAAATCCAGATTTTTATTCAGCATATTGATAGCATCCTGCGGACCTCCCGTAAAATATGCATTGTTGGCCTTTTTAATCTCTCCATTCATCTGCTCCGTCAACGTATCGCGATAGACAGACACCATCTTTACTTCCTTCGTCTGATTATCAATTGTTGCTACAATGATGCAGTCCGCATGTGTTCCCTCTTCCAGTTGACCTTCTCTGGAATCTCCTCCAAACAGCGCAACCGTTGTATATCCTTCCTGATTTGCTCCCTCATTCACTTTGATGTCTCCCTCATCAAATGATGTGACCTGAAACTTATCATACTTTAGAATCACATAACCCACTGCCAGTAATACTGCAAGAATCAAAATCTCTGCGAGCAAAAAAAGAACTCTCTTTTTTCTCCTTGATTTTTTTCTCTTTTTTTTCATCAAACCAATTCCCTTCTTAATATTTATCATCCCCTATTGAAATAAGCATCCCCATCCTATCTATGTTTCTCTTTTGGAATGCTTATACTCTCAATCAATGCGCTTCTGCCACTCAGCCTAAAAAAATACTCCCGTTTGACTCTCCGTATCCGTCGGCGGATCGGTCGGTTCTGTCGGTGGATCTGTCGGCTCTGTAGGCGGATCCGTAGGCTCTGTAGGCGGATCGGTCGGTTCTGTGGGCGGGTCCGTCGGCTCCGTCGGCGGATTTTCCGGTTCTACCGGCTGCTGCGGCTCCTCCGGTGTCTGAGGTGTCTCCGGCTCCTGCGGAGTTACCGGTTCTTCCGGCGTGTCCTGCTCGCCGGTACTTCCCTCACTGCTATCATTGCCATTGCTGTTATTATTATAATTCTGATTCTCCTGTGTCTCGCCAGTTGCTCCCCCTGATTGCTCTGCACTGCTGTCCGACTGGCTTGTCCCAAGCTCTGCCTTGATTGCACTGTCAATGCTCTGTACTTTTGCCGAAGGCTGATAATCAATCGTTCCATATAGGAATTCATGAAGCATTTTCACATTCGTAATCAAGTCTGTCGGAATGACAATACTTCCTTTTCCCGGAATGGTATCCGTTGTCTTTTCCATCGGAAATCCTGTCGTCCCCGCAATTTTATACTTTGCAAACGACTTTGCATAATTTAAAATCTCGGTCATACTAAGGCTTGTCTTTATTTTGGGAAATACCTGATCGATAATCTTATTAATTGTCATCAAATCGCTTTTCACAGCCTTCTCGGCAATCTTTTCTATCACTCTTCTCTGCCGCTCTGTTCTTGTAAAATCACTTCCCGCCGTAGAACGAATACGCGCGTAAGTTGTCGCCTGAACTCCATCCAATGTCTGTAATCCGGCCGTCGTGATATGGTTCGCAGTCTTGCCTGCAACCGCACCTGTCTCATCAATAAACTCGTTGATATACTGAACTTCCTCTTCCTGAATCTCAAGCTCAATTCCTCCAAGCAAATCTACAACATCTGAAACAGCAGTAAAATCGACCGTCACAAAATCCTGAATATCCAGATCCAGATTCATATTAAGCATATTGATTGCCTGCTCGGCGCCTCCATAACTGTATGCCGCATTGCATTTCTGAAGTGTTCCGTCTGAAAGATCTAAAAAACTGTCACGATACACAGACACAAGTTTCACTTCTTTTGTCTCGTTATTCAAGCTGGCTACAATGAGACAGTCTGTCCTCGTTCCCTTTTCCATCTCGCCCTCTCTGGAGTCCACACCAAACACAGCGAAATTCGTGTAGCCTACTCCCACATCTTCTTCCAGATCATTGACTACAATCTTTTCCTTCGGAATCACTTCTCGCTTTACCTTTCCAAGTTTTGCAGTCACATAGAATCCCGCTGATGCTGCAAGGCAAATAATAACGCCGCTGGTGCACAAAGCAATCTTCTTTCCCCTGCTCAGGCGTGTGAACCAGTTAGTTAATCTCCCCTTCTTTCCTTCCATATGAGTTTCCCCTTTTCTTTTACTCAAAATCAGTTGATATTATCATACACTAAAATCTTTTTATCAGCAAGTATGAGGTGCTTTTTACTGCATCCTATCGCAATAAAAAACGGAACTGTAACTACAACTGCATATGCATATCGGAACTCCGCAAACACCGGTGTCGCAATCATAAGTGAAGCCACGATTGCAAGCACAGGGAAAAACACTAAAATTTTCTGTTTTTTGAAAATGCTGATCCAAAACATCGCAATTGCGATCCATGTATAAATCCCAATTCCCCAAAACCATTCTATTACCGGCATCGCATAAAAGAAACCTTCCACTTTTTCCAATCCAGCCTGAAATACTGATGGTAATTTTGAATCTCTTACCATTCCAAATGTATTATCTTTAACCTCTGTCGACACAGCCCAGTATTCCACTCCGGGACACCAAAATCCTCTCGTCTGATCGATCTGTGCTTTCAGATATGTTCCTGGATATTTCATTCCAAGCTCCAGCCATAATTTCAAATACTCTTTTGCATGTTCCTTAATATAATCCTGATTTCCTTTTTCTCGCACCAACGTTTTAATCGGATCTGAGATTGTACTGTCATACTCTTTTGGCACCCGTTCCAAATCTACAACTTTACTCAATAATTCTTCCTGTTCCTGGGTCAGTTCTCCTCCATCTGTAATAACACGTGCAATGTGCTGTGCAGGAATGGATAGCGCTTCAATCGTATCCGGTTGTACCACTTTATAGTGCTCCATAACAGGCCCCTTCACAAACATTACAAGAAACACAGTCGCAATACAGATGAGTCCCGTCTGAACTCTTTTTTTCTTCATGAAAAATATAATAAACGGAATACACAGCACATATGCATAAAATCCGTTGCTTCTTAAAAGACTTATAAGAATGCCTGTTATGAAGAATAAAATCCAGTCCACTTTTGTCTGTTCATTGCACTCCATTTTCCACAAAATCACAGAAAACAAAAGGACTATTGCTCCCATAAGCACGTCTTTCCACATTGTCACAGCATAAAACGCATTGATTGGAAAAACTGCATAGAAAATCAGACAGCCAATCAGATATATTCTTCTTGTCCCTTTCTGATACAGATAATAAATGACATAGGCATAAATCAGTGCTAAGACACACATTTGAAACATCACATAAATGGCAACACCTGTATTTATGCTGTCACTGATTAGTTTTCCCAAAAAGCAGCAAAATTTAATCATCAACGTCTGAATCCAAGGCTGATGATTGCTGTAACTGCTAACTCCGATTGCCTGCTCTACCTGCCATTCTGAATCCCACGTCACTACCCCCGGATATAATGTCAAAAAATATGGCAGCCAGCATATCAGACAGATTCCAACGATTCCCCAATATAACTTTTTCGACTTTTTTCGCTCTTCTTTACTATCCATCATTTCAAAAGCTAAAATCTTATCCCAAATAATTCCCTGTCTCTTATACACATCTGACGCTGCCGACGACTAGTCGAGTGTAGAT
>ENA-OZGU01001271-OZGU01001271.1-human-gut-metagenome-genome-assembly--contig:-NODE-1271-length-14857-cov-4.891028_pt1 | contig 14857 bp, 7 predicted proteins | sample MGYA00244662_ERZ653670 | MGnify/ENA primary metagenome ERZ653670 (study PRJEB26926, sample SAMN06165224) | human gut metagenome | biome: ENVO:00009003; feature: ENVO:2100002; material: ENVO:00002003...
ACGAGATCGCTCAGTGTCTCGTGGGCTCGGAGATGTGTATAAGAGACAGGAGCAGCAGCAGCGCGGAGCCTGCGGCGATTCCCGTGCGGAGGGGGTGTGCGGCGAAGAGGCGGCGGAGACGGCCCGCGGCATCGAGTTCCCCGAGGGCCAGCGCGCCGCATCCGACGGCGACGGCCGCCAGTGCGGCGCGGCTCATGGAGGCGGGCAGGACCACGGCCCCCAGCAGTGCGGCGCCCCAGCCCGCAAGGCAGGGCAGCAGGCCGCCCGTCTGGACGCAGGGACGGAGAAGGCTCCGCGGTCTCCGGAGAGTCTGCCGTCGCAGCAGCCGCCCCGCGAGGCGGTTGCTGCGGACGATGCAGGCGACGGCGCAGACGAGGACGGGGGCGATGAAGCCCGCATAGGGACCCGGGTTGAAGAGCGTGCCGGTGACTTTGAAAAGCCCGTGGTTCGAGTAGGCGAATCCGTAGATCTGGCGGATGCCGGTCCACGCCTCGTAGATGCCGAAGAGGCACAACAGCGTAAGCAGCACGGCGGCGGCATGCCGTTCGGCCGTGAAAAGGATGCGCAGCGAGGCATAGAGCATCGCCGCCTGGAGCAGCTCGTCGTAACGCGCCGGGGCGGCGGGTCCGGGGAGGAGAAACCGGGAGGCCGTGACGCCGGCGAGCAGCAGCGTGGCGCAGCAGTCCGCGGCATTGGGGCGGATGCGCGGGGCACGGACGAGGAGAACGGCCCCGGCCAGCAGGAGCAGCAGGAGGGCGCCCTGCATCGACGCGAGGGCGTTCGCCCGCAGCTCCTGCGTCGGGACGTCGAGGGCCGGGACGAAGAGCCGCCAGCAGGCGGCGGTCCAGAGCAGGAGCACGGCCGCGCGGAGAAGGGGATGGTGTTTCCGCATCATGGCTCGGGACGGGGTTTGCGGCGCATCGGAAGGAAGATCGGCAGATAGACCGCCAGCGCGATGAGCGAGAAGAGCGTGCCGCTGATGGCCGCCACGGCGAATGCGAACCAGAAGACCTCCTCGGGACCGTCGTAAAGAAACGGCACGAGCCCCAGCACGGTCGAGAGGATGGTCAGCGCGATGGGGACGATCTTGTGGTTGTAGGCCTTCAGGTAGAGCGGGATGCCCCGCTTGCGCGACGTCGCGGCCCAGTTGTCCTCCTCGTTGATGAGGTAGATGCCCGCATTGACGACGATGCCGCACAGCAGGACGAAGGCGGCGAATCCGCCCTGGTCGAAGACGAAGTCCGACCAGCCGAAGGTGAGGAAGACGCCGATGAACGACACCGGGATCATCAGGATGATGACCAGCGGTTTGCGCAGCGACTCGAAGATGACGGCGCACATGGCGTAGATGATGGCGATGACCAGCAGGATCAGCCACACCTCCTGTTTCTTCTGACCGAAGCCGTAGCGGTAGGTGGGCGAGTCGGCGATGAACCCGATGGGCAGCGTCTCCTCGTTGAGCCGGTCCACCGTGCGCTCGATGAGCCGTCGGCCCAGCTCGTAGGAGCCGATGAAGTCGAATCCGACGGTGATCTGGTAGGATTGGTTGTAGCGGTAGATGGAGATGCCCGTGCGGCGTTTCTCGATGGTTCCGACGGCGGAGAGCTTCGTTTGCAGCGAGTCGATCCTCACCTGCGCGTTGGCGACGTGCCAGCGGTCGAAGCGGTCGCGGTCGGCCGATTCGAGCACGACGCGCTGCATCTCGTCGCCGTTGTAGACCGACGGGAGCGGCGCGCGGTAGAGCATCGTGCCGAGCAGCGAGTAGTAGTCGGCGACGTTCAGCCCCGCGGCGGCGACGCGTTCGTCGTCGTAGCGGATGTTGAACTCGTTGTGCGGCAGGCTCCAGCCGTTGCCGGTCATGATTTCGGGCTGCGAGACGCGGCGGTTCTGCGACAGCGAATCCACCAGTGCGTCGGCGTAATCCGACAACTGGTCGTAATTGTAGCCCCGGAGGCGTATCTGGTTCGAGCGGTAGTTGCTGATGACGTTGTTGTTGAAGTAGTTGTCGTCGATGCCCGAGATGCGCCACGTCGCCCCGCCGAAGCGGATGGCCGCCGCGGTGAGCTCCTGTTTGAGCATCGACGGGAAAGGGCCGTTCTCGTATTCGGGCTTGAAGGTGACGATGATCTGGGCGTTGTCGTAGCCGTAGATGTTCGTGCGGAACATCTGCACCTCGTCGAACCGGCTGATGTAGTTCTCCATGTGGCGGACGACCTCGTCGAGCTGCTGCACGGTGCAGCCTTCGGCCATGCCGGCGTTGATGTAGAGGACCTTCTGCGCGGGCTGGCGGAAGTAGTTGTAGCGTCCGGTGGCCGTTCTGAAGAGGTTGAGCGACGAGCCGAGCACCTTGTCGAGGGTCTGGCGGTGTGCGGTGACGAATCCGCTGCCCATGACGCCGTTGTACCACCGGGCCGGCCACGGGAGGGGTTTCCCGTCCTCCTCCTCGATCCTGTCGGGCAGCAGGAACGTCGGGAGGCCGAAGCCCCAGAGCAGGGCCGCGACGAAGATCCAGCGGCGGCGGCGTCCCCAGGCGATGAAGCGGCCGTAGAGGTGCGAGAAGCGGACCGTGAAACGCCGCCGGCGCACGGACGAGACGGTCATGCTGCGTCCCAGCGGAAATTTTTCGAGCAGCGCCGGAACGAAAAGCAGCGCCACGAAGAGCGAGACGGCGAGGTTGATGACGATGACCAGCGAGAAATCGACCAAATTGAGCCGCTGCTCCTCGGGCAGCAGCCAGACGATGCCCAGCGCCCCGATGGTGGTCAGCAGCGCTCCGAGGATCGAGACGAAGACGCGCCGGTCGCGGTAGTAGCTGTAATGGTCCACCATGATGATCGACGTGTCGATGATGATGCCCAGCGACACGGTGATGCCGGCCAGCGTGTAGATGTGGATGTCCAGGTGCAGGAGGTTGTAGAAGACCGCCGCCACGAGGATATTGACGGCCAGCGTCGTGGCGATGATGGCCAGGTAGCGCAGGTCGCGGCTCACGGCGAAGACGAACGCGAGCAGGATGGCGACGCAGAGCAGCGTGCGCAGGTAGATCTTCTCCAGCTCGCCCGAGACGTATTCCGTGGCGTCGTAGGTGAGCGTGGCCGACAGCTCGGGCGGGAAACGCTCCTGGAGGCGCGCCATCTCCTCCTTGACCGCCGCGGCCACCCGGAGCATGTTCGTGTGCGCCTCGCAGGAGATCGCCAGGGTGATCGTGTTCAGTCCGTTGATGCGGAAATAGCTCGTCGGCCGCTGCTCCTGCCAGCGGGCCGAGGCGAAGTCGCGCAGGTGGTAGATGCGGCCGTTGCGTTTGGCGATGGGAATCTCCCCGAAGTCGGTTGTGCCCCGGTTGCGGAGGCGGAGGACCACGGTGCGCTCCGTGCCGTCCTCTCCGGGCAGGGTCGTCAGCCCGACGATGTCGTTGCTGAAGTAGGCGCCGAAAGCCGAGGCGAGGTCGGCGGCGGTGATTCCCGCGGTCTCCGCCGCCTTGGGGTCGAAGCGGATGACCCATTCGTAGGGCGTGACGCCCGACAGGGAGACCTTCCCGACGCCTTCGATCTGGGAGAGGGGCGTCGAGACGTGCGCCGAGACGAACTCCTCGATGCGTTCGGACGGGAGGTCGGCCTTGACGGTATAGACGAGCGTCTCGGACTCCTGCCGGTTCCCCGACGCCGCGAGCGAAATGTAGGGGTAGCTGACCCCTTCGGGGAGCTTGGCGTAGAGGTTCCGGATCGTGGTGGCGACCTCGAAGCGGGCCGCCGTCATGTCGGTTCCCTTGGCGAAGGAGAGCCAGATGTTGCCGGAGCCCTTCGACGAGGTGGAGGAGATGCCCGTGTTTCCCGAGACGGTCGAGAGCGCCCCCTCGATGCGCGAGGTGACGTGCTGTTCGACGAGCCGCGCCGAGGCGTCGGGCCAGGAGAAGTAGATCCCGATGCCGCGCTGGGAGGTGGTCGGCGTGTACTGGATGCTGAGCATCGGCAGCATGGCCGCGCCGATGACCGTCAGCGCCGCCATGATGAGCAGTACCGAGAAGGCGGGGATCCCGCGTCGCCGGGAGGGTATGGGCCGCGGGAGGTTCATCGGCGCGGCTTGTGGATTTCGTAGTAGGCCAGCGGGATGAACAGGACGCTGACCAGCGTGCCGACGGTCATGCCGCTGATGATGACCAGCGACATGGGGAACTGCAGGTCGGAGCCCATGTCACCGCGGGCCAGGAACGGGGCGACGGCCAGAATCGTCGTCAGCGAGGTCATGACGATCGCCTTCAGGCGCCGCCGTCCGGCCTCCAGAATGGCCCGTTTGAGCGAGCGGCCGTTGCGGCGCAGGGTGTTGATCGTGTCGATCTTGAGGATCGAGTCGTTGATGACGATGCCGCAGACGACGATCAGGCCGATCATCGACATCAGGTTGAGCGACTCGCCGAAGAGCCAGAGCACGAGGATCGCCCCGAACAGGTCGATGACGATTTCCGACAGGATGATCCACGGCTGGACCAGCGATTCGAACTGCGCCGCCAGGATGAAGAAGAGCAGCAGCAGCGCGACGGTCAGCACGCCGACGAGCTGCCCGACCATGCCGCGGTTGGAGAAGTAGCTGCCGCTGAAGCTCACCTCGAAGCCGTCGTCCTCGGCGACGCACCGCCGGATCGCGGAGATGACCTGCGGCACTTCCCCGGCGCGGGGCGACAGGTCGAGCGGGTAGTAGTTGCCTTCGGCTCCGGCCACGATGTGCTTCAGGTCGCGCGTCATGGTCTGGCGCATCAGCACGCCGACCGGGATTTCGGCCTCGGCGGTGCGGATGAAGGTGCTTTCCAGCAGCTCGTCGAGGCTCCGGAGGTTGTTGCCGACGACCACGGGCAGCGATTCGTCGCCGCTCGAGATCGTGAAGAGCATATTCTCGTTCAGGGCGTTGCGCAGCGTGGCGATCAGGTCGCCGTAGGTCACTCCGTAGAGGGCCATCCGTTCGGGCTGCGCCACGTAGAGGATGTCCTCCTGCATGGCTGCCTGCGGGACCTCCAGTCCGGGCAGCGCCTCGCGGATGCGGTCGAGGAGCCGTTGCAGCCGCTCGGGGTCGGCGTTCTGCCCCGTCGTGGAGCGCAGGCGCGCCGTGAGCACGGCCTCCCGTTCGGCGAAGATCAGGTCGAAGACGTTGCCCGAGACGCCGAACGAGCAGAGGGCCTCCGGGGCGTTGGCCGCGAGGTAGCTGCGGATCTCCCGCTGCACGGGTTCCACGTCGGCCGCGTCGCGGCATTTCAGATAGACGGTGGCTTCGGCCACGCCGTTCTCCTCGGTGTGCGAGAGGATGAACTGCTGCACGCCGGCCATGACCGTGGACTGCTCGATCCGTTCGCCGAGACGGTCTATGAGCCGCTGCGTGCGGCGGCCGTTCTCTTCGGCCGAGATGCGGTCGTTCCAGTCGATATGCACCAGCATGTCGCTGTACGTCATGCGGGGCAGCCGCTCCTTTTCGACCGTCAGGAAGAGGAGGACCAGTCCGACGATCGAGACGGCGTAGATGCCCCACATCAGCGCGCGGCGGCGGAAGAACCACTTGAGCGCGGTCTCGTACCAGTCCGTCACGCGGTCGAACGAGAAGCGTTCGAGCCACGGCGTGGGGCGGAACGCCCCCTGGCGGCGGTACCACCAGCGGTAGTAAACCGGCAGCAGCGTGATCGACACGCCGTAGGCCACGAAGAGCGTGATCGTGACGGCCATCGCCTGGTCGTAGAACAGCGCTCCGGCCATTCCGTTGATGAAGATGAGCGGGATGAAGACCGCGCAGGTCGTGAGCACCGACGAGAGCATGGGGGCCACCACCTCGTTCGTGCCGCGCGTAACGGCGTCGGCGAGCCGTTCGCCGCGCAGCCAGCGCGCCGTCATGTTGTCGATGACGATGATCGAGTTGTCCACCATCATGCCGATGCCGAGCACCAGTCCCGAGAGCGAGATGATGTTGATCGAGATGCCGAGCATGTAGAAGACCAGCACCGAGACGATCAGCGTGACGGGAATCGTCAGGATCACCAGCAGCGGGGACTTCATGTCGCGCATGAAGAAGAGGATGATGAGGCAGGCGAGCAGCGCGCCGGCGACGATGTTGCTCACCAGGTTCGAGATCGAGTAGTCGAGCAGTTCGGTCTGGTCGCGCGTGACGGTGAACTCCACGTCGGGGTAGTCGTGGCGGAACTGGCCGAGGAGCTTGTCCAGTTCGCTCTTGAGTTGCGACATGCGGGCGTCGGACTGTTTCACGACGGCCAGCGTGATCGCGTCGCGTCCGTCGGAGAGGACCGTGCCCTGCCGTTTGCGGGGGTGTTCGATCACCTGCGCCAGGTCCCTGACACGGAAGAGCCGTCCGTTGATCTTCAGGAAGATCCGTTCGATGTCCTCCCGGTCGGCCAGCACCGGGCTGAACTTCACGCTGTACTGGTACTCGCCGTCGCGGATCGTGAGGCTGCCCAGCGTGACGTCGGCCCGCTTGAGGGCGCTTTCGACCGCCGCGATCGTGATGCCTGCCTGCCGCAGCTTCGTCTCGTCCGGGATGATGAGGATTTCGGACGCCACGCTGCCGCTCATGTCCACCATCGCCACCTCGGGCAGTTGTTCGATGCGCTTGGTGATGACCTGCGAGGCGAAGCGGCTCAGGGCCGCGAACCGCTCCGACACGGGGTGCAGCTCGTCCTGCGCGGGGGCGGGGCGTTCGTCCCGGACGGTGAGGTTGATGTAGAAGGCCGGGATGTCGGTGGCGCTGGCCTTGATGACCTTCGGGCGCTCCAGGTCGCGGGGCAGCGAGGAGATCGAACGGTCGATCTTCTCGTTCACTTCGATGAACAGGTAGTCGATGTCCGCCCCCTGCTCGAAGGTGAGGCGGATGACGGCGCTGCCTTCGCGGGCGTCGCTGCGGATGTCCGTGAGCTGCGAGAGCTGGATGAGCTGCCGGCTGAGGGGTATGACGACCGTCTCGTTCAGCTGGCGCGCCGGGACGCCCTGCGCCGGAATCTGGACGGTGATGTAGGGCGCGTCTATGTCGGGCACGAGCGACACGGGCAGCAGACGGCTGCTCACGACGCCCAGGATGACCAGGACGACGGCGATCATCGTCACGGCGACGGGCCGGTCGAGAAGTCTGCGTAGCATGGCCGGGGCGGTTTAGCGGGTTGCGTCGATCGTGACCTCCGACCCGTCGGCCAGGTTCAGGTTGCCCGAGACGATGACGATGTCGCCCGGCGAGAGGTCGGCGCCGCGCTCCGTGTTCGCCTCGACGGCGTACTCCCTGCTGTTGGCCAGCGACGTGTGGACGTAGGTCCACAGCGCCTTGCCGTCGCGGAAGCGGAAGAGCACCTCCTCGTTGTCGCGGATGACCACGGCGCTCTTGGGCACGACCAGCCGGTCGGCCACCTGCTGCCGGACGGCCACGCGGACGTTCATGCCGTCCACGAGCGAGCCGTCGTTGGACACTTCGGCGTCGATCTGCACCTGCCCGTGCGCGTCGATCGAGGGATTGACGGCGACGATGCGGCCCCTGACCTCCCTGTGCAGGTCGGCGAAGGGGCTGACGGCGATCTCCTGCCCCGGACGGAGCAGCCCGATCTCCGATTCGAGCACCGTGAAGCGGACGTTGAGCCGGGTGTCGTCGAGCAGCGTGCAGAATTCGCCCGCCGACTTTTCATAGACCTGCTGGGCCACGTCGGCGACCTTTCCGGAGAAGGGGGCGCGCAGCGTGCACTGCTCCAGGCTGCGCCGGGCGCCGGCGACCGAGGCTTCGGCGTCGGCGTATCCCGAGCGGATGCGGGCCAGCCGGACGACCTCGGCCGGCGGCGAGAGCGTGTCGCCCAGCGCGTAGCCCTGGCCCACCAGCACGTCGTAGAACTCCATCCGCGCCTTCTCCAGCGAAAGCTGCGCCTTGCGCAGTTGAAGAGCGTATTCGCCCGTGTCGAGCCGGGCGATCAGTTCGCCGGCCCGGACGCCCGAACCGTTCTTCGCCCGGATTTCGGCGATGGTCCCCGCCACGGGGAACGACAGCGTGCTGCGGCGTGCGGCCAGCAGCCGTCCGTTGCTTATCAGCTCGCGCGTGAAACTCCGCAGCCGCAGCGTGTCCACCTCGACGGCGTTGTATTCGATCCGGTGGCGGATGCGGTCGTCGCCGTCGTCCGTCTTTTCGCTTTTCGGTCCGCCGCAGCCCGGCAGCAGGGCGGCGCAGAGGAGTGCTGGAAGGAGGTATCGGTCCATAGGGTTATTCGTTGATGAGTTTGTCGAACTCCGCGTTGATGTCGGTCCGGGAGATGAAGTCGTAGAGCGTCTTGCGGCGCAGCGAGTAGTAGTAGTTCCAGAAGTCGGCCAGCGCCGAGACGTAGGTCTGGTTGGCCTGGTCCTTCTCGGTCTGGGCCGTGTTCATATCCGTCACCGAGACGGTTCCCCGCCGGAAGTTCTCCAGCGCGATGGAGTAGCGGCGTTCGGCGACCTCGAGGGCCCGGCCGGCCACGGCGCACTGGTTGCGCTGGTTGAGGAACTGCTCGATGAGCGTGTAGATCTCGTGGCGGTAGTCGATCTCCTCCTGTTCGATCCGGTTGCGGACGATCTCGGCTTTCGCCCTGGCCATGCGGACGCGGCCCTTGCCCATGCCCCAGTCGAAGATCGGGATGGAGAACTGGAGTCCGACGACCTCCTGGTCGAGCAGGTTCGAGTAGGCCGTGCGGAACTCCTCGCCGGTCTGCGAGAGGCCGAAGCGGGCGTTGAGCGTGGCCGAAGCGCCCCGCTCGGCCCTGGCCCGCGCGATGTCGGACTCGGCGTTGAGCATCTGGATCTGGTTGCCGATGTCGAACGACGAGTTCTCCAGCGCCTTGTCGAGCACCATGGCGTAGTCGATGTCGATGGCCGGAATGCGGTCGTCGAGCACCGGGGCGACCTCCACGTTCTCGTTGTAGCGCAGATAAGAGTTGAAGCGCATCTGCTGCTCGCGGACTTCGAGCGAAGTGTCGTTGATTGAGAGACTGTCGTTGAGCATTCGCAACTGGAGTTGCAGCAGCTCGTCGTGCGTGATGCTGCCCAGCTTGAGCCGCTTCTCGGCGATGGCGTAGAGTGCCTTGGTGTTGTCGTAGTTCTTGACGGCGATTTCATGCCGGGTCTTGCTCAGCAGCAGGGCGAAGTAGTAGCTCACGGCCTGCGTCGTCACGTCCTCCATCGCCTCGATGTAGGTGCGTTTGGCCAGCTCGTACTCCTTGGGTGCGATCTTCTTGTCCCACTTGAACTGGTTGTAGGCGAAGAGCGGCTGGGTGTAGGAGAGCGTAATGGGCTGCGAGTAGTAGGATTTCGAATCTTTGGGGGCGAACTGGTCCAGCCGGTTGAGCGACGAGTAGAGTTGCAGCGTACCGCCCGTGAGGGCGATGTTCTGGCGGATCGAGAGGCCGATCGTGTTTTGCAGGTTGTAGTTCTCCAGATAGCGCATTTCGCCCGTGTCGTAGTCCTGCAGCAGGCGCAGCGAACGGTCGAAGCTCAGCACCTCGCCCGACAGGTTGAGCGACGGCAGGCGGCTGGCCCTGAACGAGCGGAAGGACCAGTAGGACGAGAGGAAGGTGTATTTGGCCACCATGGCGGCGATGGACTGCTCCTGGGCGGCGCGGATGGCCTCCTCGAGCGTCAGCTCCACGTGCAGCCGGCGGGTTTCCGCAGGTGCGGGCGTCGTGTTCTGCGACAGCGCCGGGGCGGCGAGCAGCGCGAATCCCGCCAGCAGGGCCGAAGTTTTCCGTAGGATTCCCGGTATCATAGCGATCGAAGGTTAGGCGTTGGGTTGGTTCTGGGTCGGAGCGGAGGCCGGAGACGCGGATCGGGAGGCGCGTATTGTGGATACGGATTCCGGCGGATCCGGAACGATTTCGGGAAGATGCGCTGCGTGCCCGCTTCCGTCCCGTTCCGCTTTCGCTCCGGAACCCGGGCGGAACCGGCGCCGAAAGTCGGCGGGGAGGGGCGGTTCGTGTTTCGGATCGTGCATACCGGAATCGTTTCGGAAGAAAATCTTTTTATCAAAATTAAGTAAAAAAATGGAAATGCGCAAATGGTCGGATCGCTTTGTATAAAAAATATTCGTATTTTTTATTAAAAAACGAAATATTCGGGATTCCGGAATCCTCCGTATAACGAAATGTCCGCGAAAATCATCGGAAACAGGCTGTATCGTCCCGGATTTTGCCTCCGGATTTCCGCCGGAAACGGCATTCGGGAGCGCCTGTCGTAAAATCCGGAACCTTCGGGGTGCGTATATTTGCTTTTTTTGATCCTTATTCCGGTCCGTCGATGAAAAAATCGGCTTCGGGAACGAAATGTCCGTAAAAAATTCGTATATTGGGCTTAAAATAAATAATTTTACTCTCGGACGGATCGGGCGTCGCCGCCTTTCGGCCTTCGCACGCATCCGTCGCTTGTCGTACCGTAACGCCGAATTCGTCTGTCTTATGCGAAACACGATCCGTTCGATCTTCATGACCCTGCTTCCGGGGCTGCTTCTGGTCTCCTGCCGCGACTCCGCGCTGGAGACGGCATTGCGTCTGGCCGGAGACAACCGTCCGGAGCTGGAGGCGGTGCTGCGGCATTACGCTGCGGACGAGGCCGACTCGCTCAAATACCGCGCGGCCCGCTTCCTGATCGAGAACATGCCGCTGCATTACGGTTACGGAGGTCCGGGGATGGAACGTTTCCGTGCCTATTACGACTCGCTGTTCTGCGACAGGACGGTTGCGAGGCAGGAGTTGCGGCGGCGGGCGGCCCGGGCTTTCGACGGGGCGGGCGGCATCCGGCCCGAGTTCGATGCGGCGACGCTCGACCGCGGTTTTCTGATCCGGCACATCGACCACGCCTTCGAAGTGTTCGGATATCCGTGGTGCCGGGACCTCTCCTTCGACGAGTTCTGCGAGAAGGTGCTGCCCTACCGGATCGGGAACGAGCAGGCGGAGGACTGGATGCCGGCCTACCGCGAGTTCTTCGCCGGGACGATCCGTTCGCTGGAGGAGGCCGGCGCGGACCGGCACACCGCCGCGAAGGCGTTGAAGGACACCCTCCGGGGGATGGACTACGAGGTGATCGACGAGACGACGATGAAACTCGAGCTGCGTCCGTCGGATTACCTGCGGGCGGCGGGCGGAGCCTGTCCCGAGATCACCTGCATTGCCACCTATGCGCTGCGGAGCGTGGGATTGCCCGTCGATTACGACTACATCATCCAGTGGGCCAACAGAAGTCAGACCCATAGCTGGAACGCGCTGCGGATCGACACGGCGCTCTGTTGCTTCGGCATGAGCGACCCGGGTTTCGGCGATCATTTTGAGACCCGGGCGCACGAACGGATGGGCAAGGCCTACCGCAGGACGTTCCGTTTTCAGCCCGGGAGCCTTCCCAACCGGCGCGGGGCGCTGGAGGAGGGGATTCCCTCCGCATTCCTCGCGCCGTTCTTCGAAGACGTGTCGGAACTCTACTTCGACGGTATCGACCTGACGGTGGACCTGACGATTCCCGCCGCGGAGAAGAAGCGGTTCGCCTACCTGGCCGTGTTCGACAACCACCGGTGGGTTCCGGTGGCGTGGAGCCGGATCCGGCGCGGGCGGGCGACGTTCCGCCGTGTCGAGAAGGGATGCGCCTATCTGGCGGTCTATTACCACGACGGGCAGCTTCGTCCGGCGGCCGATCCGCTGACGGTCTCGAAGGAGGGCGTGGTGACGGTCCGCCGGCCGGACGGCGGACTGCGGGCCGTCACGCTGAAGCGGAAGTACCCGGTTTTCTACAACGAACCGTTCATCCTCAACCGGGTGAAGAACGGAAAATTCCAGGTCGCCGACCGGCCGGACTTCAGCGACGCCCGGACGGTCTATGTCACGCCCGAAGTGACGGAGATACACCCTTATTACGCCGAGTTGGGCGACAGCATCCGGTTCCGGTATATCCGCTACCTGTCGCCTCCCGGGGCGTTCGTCAGCATGTCGGAGATCGGTTTTTACGATCCCTCGGGCCGGAAACTCGTCGGACGGATCATCGGCACGGAGGGGAGCTACTGGAATCTGGGCAACGACAAGTACAAGCTCTTCGACGGCGACCCGCTGACCTATTTCAATGCACCCCGGGAGTCCCGGTGCTGGGGCGGAATGGCTTTCGATACGCCTCAGACGTTGGGCAGCGTCATGTTCCTGCCGCGCAACGACGACAATTTCATCCAGGCGGGCGAGCTTTACGAGCTGTTCTGCTGCCGCGACGGGGAGTTCGTCTCGCTCGGCCAGCGGATCGGGGACAGGACCCACGAACTGCGGTACGAGGAGGTTCCCGGGAATGCCTTGCTGCTGTTGAAGAACCACTCCAAAGGCAAGGACGAACGGATTTTCACCTACGAGGACGGCAGGCAGGTCTGGTGGTGAGGCGGCCCGGATTTCCCGTGGCCGCGGCTGTCGTTCCCTGGCGCTCCGTCTCCGGCGGCGTATTTCTTGCCGCGGCGTTCTTCGTCGCGGCATTTCCGGTCCGGGGACGCTTCCCGTTTCAGGCGGAGCGTCGGGCGGCCGTTGCTGTCGGCCCGGACCGCGGGATGGCCGGAGCGGAAAACATCCGCCCCTGCCGCGGATCGTTGCGGCAGGGGCGAAGCGTGTTTCCGGGATGCGGCTTTTCCGGCCCGGGTCAGAGGTCGATGCGTTTGCCCGACAGTCCGTTGATCCTGAACGTGCCTGCGCCGGGCAGCGACACCTTGTGCGCCTTATCGTCGCGGTTGATCACGAGATAGACCCGCCGTCCGTCGGGCGTCTGCCATTCGGAGGCCAGCACGGCCGCGTCGTCGCCGAAGCCCGGGGCGTGCATCGTCGGGTTGTCGCCCGCCGGGGTGAGTTCGCGGAGGAACCGTCCGCCGTAGAGGACGTCGTGCAGCCCGCGGCGGAAATCCATGAGCGTTTTCAGGAAGCGCGCCTCCCGTTCGGCCTCCTTCGACATGAGGTAGCGGGGGTCCACCCAGCCCGGCTGCGACCCCCAGAGAAGGGCTTTGGTCATTTCGTAGCGGAAGTCGCCGTTGGTCATCAGGTCGGTGGAGAGCGGGGTGTAGGTGAAGCCGCTGGTGATGACGCGGTCGGAATAGACCATTGGGAAAACGGGGCGGATCGTGCAGTTTTCGGCATTGTGGGGCGTGTTCACCACCAGCAGCATGTCGAACAGGTCGATGTAGCACTCCGAGTTCTCCTCGCTGGTCAGAATACGGCCCTCCTGCAGGTGTCCGTCGCGGATCTTGCCGATCAGACGCCGGTAGCCGTCGTACCAGAAGTCGCCGCCGCCGACCGGGTGGGGGTGGTTCTCGTTCCAGCACGGTTCGGGGGCCGCCGCCGCGATCTGGTCGATGTAGATGCCGTCCACGCCCAGTTCCCGCTGGAGACGGTCCACCAGTCCGATGATCTTGCCGTGCCAGATATCCGTCGAGGGGCACGTCACCGTGTTGAGCACCTTCGAGGTGGGATAAATCTCCGTGTAGAGCGTCCCGTCGGGCTTGCGGCACGAGGCGTCGCAGCCGCGGTCGGGTTTGTAGCTGTCGGCCGCGGGATCCCAAAGCCGGCCGTTGATGTAGGGCGTGACATGCGCCCCGAGGCTTTGGGCCGTGCGGATCATCTCGGCGAAGCGCGGCTGCGCCGGGAAGTAGTCGGGGTAGTGGGTGTCGTAGGGGTGGTTGTGCCAGTAGTACCAGTGGATGCCCAGCCCCTTGCCGAAGAGTGCGGCGGCGCGGCGGACGGCGTCCAGCGTGTCGTCGGCCACGTGGCGGGCGCGGATCCAGGCGTCGGCGTCGTAGCACCACTGCGGGATGTCGCGCGAGGCGAGCGTCTTGCCGCCCCATTCGGTCGTGTAGGTGAAGGGGCGGTACCAGCGCACCACGGCGTCCTCCCAGCCCTTCGGCGCGAAGCCTGCGACCGACTCCCACGGCAGGCGGAACGTGCCCTCGTCGATCCATCCGGCCGAGGCGGGGACGGCGTCGCTGAAGATCACTTCGTCGCGCGTGCACTGTGCCGAGTAGGTCTTGCCGCAGCCCCGGCGGTCCTCCGTGCCGTAGTAGAAGGCCCCTTCGGGGTTGTGTACGACGATGAACTGCATGGACGAGGCGTGCGACGGGTAGCGCGCCTCGAAGGTGGCGATGTCGAGCGGTTTCTCCACGCCCCAGCCCTCCGTGGTCAGCACCTTGCCGCCGGCGGGGCGGTCGATCGCTATGCGGGGAAATTCGAGGTCGGTCACCATCCACCCTTCGGGCAGGTCGGCCTCGATGTTCCAGCGCAGCAGTTCGCTGCCGTCGGGCAGCGAGACGTACATGCGCACGGGGTAGCGTTCGGCGGAGTAGTCCAGCGTGAGCTGCCAGGTGAACACCAGCGTCTTGCCTTCGTCGTCGTCGCGGATTGCCGCTCCGTCGTAGGCGGCGTGTTCGGGCATCAGGCAGGGATTCTCGCCCTGCGGCCCTTTATAATATAGTATCCACGGGGCGAGGTTGGCGCCCGCGCCGAGCACCGATTTGCCGTTGAGGGTCAGTTTCTCGATGTCGAACCGGCCCTGTCCGCTGAACACGGCCTCCACGGCGCCGTTCGAAAGCGTGTAATTGTCGCCGGAGCGGGTCGCACGGGTCGTGCCCTGTGCGAAGGTCTGCGCGGCGAGCAGGAGCAGCCCGGCCGACAGCATACGGATTTTCTGGATCATAACGGGTGTAGTTGTTTCGGGTGTTTCCGGTATTTCCGGACGTTCGGGGCACGGCGGTCCTTCGTCCGTGCGATCCTGCGGCCGCTTTTTTTACCGGTCGGACAAATTTAAGTAAAATTATTTACCCGTACAAACCGAAACCAGTAAAAACTTTTCAATGACCGGCGGCTTCGGCTTCGGAAGTG
>ENA-OZGU01001272-OZGU01001272.1-human-gut-metagenome-genome-assembly--contig:-NODE-1272-length-14854-cov-7.326576_pt1 | contig 14854 bp, 17 predicted proteins | sample MGYA00244662_ERZ653670 | MGnify/ENA primary metagenome ERZ653670 (study PRJEB26926, sample SAMN06165224) | human gut metagenome | biome: ENVO:00009003; feature: ENVO:2100002; material: ENVO:00002003...
CAAAGGTAGAATCCTCAAAAATCATCCACAAGGTGGGGATTAACGGATACTTACGAATTAACAACTTAAAAAAGCAATGTTATGGACAAGGAAATTTTTATCGCCTTCGCCACGCAGAAAGGTGGCATCGGAAAAACTACGCTTACCGTCCTGACGGCAAGCTATCTTCATTACGTGAAAGGCTACAACGTGGCGGTCGTCGATTGCGACGCCCCGCAGAACAGCATCGCCGACCTGCGGGCGCGGGAGGTCAAGGTCATCGGCGAGAGCACCTATTTCAAGGCTCTCGCCTGCGACCACTTCCGGCGGGTGAAGAAAAAGGCATACCCCGTCGTTACGAGCAACGCCGCCGACGCGCTCGACGATGCCGACAGGCTGCTGCGCGGGGAAGCGACGAAACCCGACCTCGTCTTTTTCGACCTGCCGGGCACGCTCAAAAGCGAGGGCGTGGTAAAGACGCTCTCGCAAATGGATTACATCTTCGCCCCGATCAGTGCCGACCGCCTCGTGGTGGAAAGCACGTTGCAGTTCGCCGCCCTGTTCCATGAGAACCTGATCACGACGGGTATCGCCAAGACCAAAGGGCTGTACCTGTTCTGGACGATGGTGGACGGGCGCGAAAGGAGCGAGTTGTACGACCTCTACCGGCAGATTATCGACGGCATGAATATCCCCATGCTGGAAACCCGCCTGCCGGACAGCAAGCGTTTCCGCCGCGATTTGTCGGAGGAGCGCAAGGCGATATTCCGTTCGACGATATTCCCGATGGACAACGCCCTGATGCGGGGCAGCAACATCAAGGAGCTTGCGGAGGAGATTTGTTCGGTCATGAAAATCCAGCGTGTATGAGCAGTCGTAAAGCGGATACGGAAGGAATAGACGAAGCCCTGCTGCTGGATTCCATCGGCAGGCGCAAGCAGGACGGCAGCGTGCAGCCGCAGGAAACGAGGGACGCACCTGCCCTGAAAGCGGAGGAGGCGCCACCCGCCGCCACGGAAGCCCCGAAAGAGGGAGGCCGCCGCAAGAGGCAGAGCGTCGATTACACGGCGACGTTCCTCAAACGCAACGAGATCAAAACGCGCCAATGCGTCTATATCAGCCGGGAAATACACAACCAAATTTCCCGCATCGTAAATGTCATTTCCAACAAGGAGATAACCGTCGGCGGGTATATAGATACTGTCCTTGCCTGCCATTTGGAGCAGCACAAGGACGAGATAAAGGAACTGTATAAGCGAAAACTCGAAAATCTGATTTAGAGACAATGAAAAAGGAAGATGGGAAAAAGATCATGGACGAAGCTCGGCAGGCGATATACCGCTCGCTGTTTCTCAAAGAGGCGGACGTTCCTGCGCGGATCGGCAAGACGGTCTATGTACGCAAGGAGTACCACGAACGCATACAGCTTATTCTGCGGGTAATCGGCAAAGATGAAGTGTCGCTGTTCAGCTACATCGACAATGTGCTGGCGCACCATTTCGATATGTTTCAGGAGGAGATCAAAAGGCTGTATGAGCAGAACAACAATATATTCTAACCAATTAAAAAAGAACAGGATTATGATTTGGAAAAGATGGAACAGGCAGGCGGCCAAGAGAAGTTACCGCCTGCGTTATCTGAAGAAAGCCGACACGGTAGCCCGCCGGGGCAAGCTGGTCTATGTGCGGCAGGAGTATCACGACCGGATACGGCGTATCGCCCGCGTTATCGGCGGCGACGATGTTACGCTGTTCAGCTACATCGACAACGTGCTGGCGGAACACTTCGCCACCCACAAGGAGGTTATCGCCGCGTTGTACGACGAACATAACCGACCGATCTTTTAGCCGCCTATGGAAACGCTTTTAGTATGCCTGCTTGCGGGCTATGCCCTGTGGCTGGCGGCCTACCTGTGGTGGGAACGGCGGCAGACCGGAGGAGGGTCGAGCGGTGAGGCTTCCGCACCGACGGTACAGCCGCCGCAGGAGGCTGAGATCATCGGCAAGAGCCACTTTCGGATGAAGGCGAAAGAGCCAGAGAGTGCCAAACCGACGCCACAAGCTGCCACCGACGGCAAAACGGAATCTGCGACGGAAAAAGCCGCTACATTTGCCCCCGAAACCGAAAACCGGGCATCGGCACGCATCCCCGACGATAAGCTGGACGAGGCTTTCGAGCATCTGGAAATTCCGGACATCCCGCTCGAATACGAGGATGAGGACGACGATTACATCGACGAGGATGTGCCGCTCGGCGCGGGCCGCCGGAGATACGCTTCGGGCGCGAGCTTCGAGGAGCTGGACGCGGCAATGAAAACCGCCCGCGACCCTTCGGCGGACGACAGCGAGCGGAGGCAGGCCGGACGGCTGTTCGGGCAGATGCAGGGCACGGAGTTCTTCGACCGCCTCGTGAGCGGCTCGGCCGACATCGCGGAAAAGATAACGGGATTGATGGACTACTATTTAAGCCCGCCGCTCCCGACAGCAGGGAACGCGGAGGCTGCGGCAGCCGTCCCGCGTACCACCGCCGACACGCCGGACGGCCTCGCGGGGTTCGACATTCGGGATTTTGTATAACGGTTAAAAACGAAAGGACAATGAAAGAAAAAGAGTACGGGTAGCTGTCCCCACGAAAAAACAGCCCGCTAAATCCACAAGTAAAAATCAGTATCAACCCGCCGGACGGACTATCCACCCGTCCGGCACAATCGAAGAACAATTTATGACGAAGAAACATTTTCTTTTCTCGGCAGCCCTTCTTCTGGCTGCCTCCTCCGCCTTTGCACAGGGCAACGGCCTTTCGGGTATCAACGAGGCCACGAGTATGGTAACGAGCTATTTCGACCCCGCGACGAAGTTGATATACGCCATCGGCGCGGTCGTGGGTCTGATCGGCGGCGTGAAGGTCTATGGCAAGTTCTCGTCGGGCGACCCCGACACCAGCAAGACCGCCGCCTCGTGGTTCGGCGCGTGTATTTTCCTGATCGTGGCGGCGACCATCCTGCGTTCGTTCTTCCTCTAAACGTCGGGCGATGGCAGAATACCCTGTAAACAAGGGGATAGGCCGCTCGGTTGAGTTCAAAGGTTTGAAGGCGCAGTACCTTTTCATCTTTGCGGGCGGCCTGCTCGTGGTGTTCGTCCTTTTCGTCATCCTGTACATGGCTGGCGTCAGCCAATGGTTCTGTATCGGCTTCGGGGCGGTGTCGGCATCGGTTCTGGTGTGGCAGACATTCGCCCTGAACGCCCGGTACGGCGAACACGGATTGATGAAGTTGGGCGCGATACGCAGCCATCCCCGCTATATACTCAACCGCCGGAGAATCTCCCGATTGTTCAACCGCAAAAAACAGAAGCATGAGAAATACGCTTAAAGCCGCGACATTAGAGGCCAAATTTCCGCTGCTGGCCGTCGAGCACGGCTGCATCCTCTCCAAAGACGCCGACATCACGGTGGCCTTCGAGGTGGAGCTGCCCGAACTCTACACGGTAACGGGCGCGGAATACGAGGCCATACACGCCGCGTGGTGCAAGGCCATCAAGGTTTTGCCCGATTACAGCATCGTCCACAAGCAGGACTGGTTCGTGCGCGAGCAGTACCGTCCGGAGCTGCAAAAGGACGACATGAGTTTCCTCTCGCGTTCGTTCGAGCGTCATTTCAACGAGCGTCCGTACCTGAAACACACGTGTTTCCTGTACCTGACGAAGACGACCAAAGAGCGGAGCCGCCAGCAGAGCAATTTCAGCACCCTTTGTCGGGGGCATATCGTCCCGAAGGAGATACGCGACAAGGACGCTGCGGCCAAGTTCATCGAGGCGACCGAGCAGTTCGAGCGCATCATGAACGACAGCGGCTTTGTCCGTCTGCGCCGCCTCACCTCCGACGAGATTACCGGAACGGCCACGAGTGCGGGACTGGTGGAGAAATACTTTTCTCTTTCATTGGAAGATACGACCTGCTTGCAGGACATCTCCCTCTCGGCGGGGGAAATGCGCGTCGGCGACAACATCTTGTGCCTGCACACGCTTTCCGACACGGAAGACCTACCGTCTGCTGTGGCGACCGACAGCCGTTACGAGAAGCTCTCGACCGACCGCTCGGACTGCCGCCTCTCGTTCGCCTCTCCGGTGGGGCTGCTGCTCTCCTGCAACCATCTGTACAACCAGTACGTGCTGATCGACAACAGCGAGGAGAACTTGCAGTGTTTCGAGAAGAACGCCCGCAACATGCAGTCGCTCTCGCGTTACTCCCGCTCCAACCAGATAAACAAGGAGTGGATCGACGAGTACCTGAACGAAGCGCACAGCCTCGGCCTCACGTCCGTCCGCGCCCACTTCAACGTGATGGCGTGGTCGGACGACCGCGAGGAGCTGAAACGCATCAAGAACGACACGGGCAGCCAGCTCGCGGCGATGGAGTGTACCCCGCGTCACAACACGGTGGACTGCCCGGCGCTGTTCTGGGCGGCCATACCGGGTAACGAGGCCGACTTTCCGGCAGAGGAGAGCTTCTATACGTTCACCGAGCAGGCCGTTTGTCTTTTCACCGAAGAAACCAACTACCGCTCGTCGCCCTCCCCGTTCGGTATCAAGATGGTCGATAGGCTCACGGGGAAACCGCTGCATCTGGACATTTCAGACCTTCCGATGAAGAAAGGCACTATTACGAATAGGAATAAATTTGTCCTCGGCCCAAGCGGAAGTGGTAAGTCATTCTTTACCAATCATTTATGTAGGCAATATTACGAACAAGGGACGCATATCGTGCTGATCGACACGGGTAACTCCTATCAGGGGTTGTGCGAGATGATCCGCCGCAAGACCGCAGGCGAGGACGGGATTTATTTCACCTATACCGACGAGACGCCGATAGCGTTCAACCCTTTCTACACGGACGACAAGGTGTTCGACATCGAGAAAAGGGAGAGCATCAAGACGCTGCTTCTGACGCTGTGGAAAAAGGACACCGAGCCTGCCACCCGCGCCGAGGAGGTCGCCCTCTCGAACGCCGTGGCGCTCTACATCGAGCGCATCAAGCGGGACGCGGACATCGTGCCGTCGTTCAACACGTTCTACGAGTTCGTGAAGACCGACTACCGCGCCGTGTTGGAGGAGAAGGAAGTGCGCGAGAAGGATTTCGACCTCGCGGGCTTTCTCAATGTCTTGGAGCCGTATTATCGCGGCGGGGAGTACGACTACCTGCTGAACAGCGACAAGCAGTTAGACCTGCTGCACAAACGCTTCATCGTCTTCGAGATCGACGCGATAAAAGACCACCCGATCCTCTTTCCCGTTACGACGATTATCATCATGGAGCTGTTCATCAATAAGATGCGCAGGCTGAAAGGCATCCGCAAGATGATACTTATCGAGGAGGCGTGGAAGGCCATCGCCTCGGCGAACATGGCCTCCTACATCAAATACCTCTATAAGACGGTTCGCAAGTTCTACGGCGAGGCCGTCGTGGTTACGCAGGAGGTGGACGACATCATCGCCTCGCCGATTGTCAAGGAGAGCATTATCAATAACTCGGACTGTAAAATACTCTTGGATCAGCGCAAGTACATGAACAAGTTCGACGCGATACAGGCTCTTTTGGGACTGACGGACAAGGAGAAGGGGCAGATACTCTCCATCAATCAGGCGAACGACCCGTCGAGGCTCTACAAAGAGGTCTGGATCGGATTGGGCGGCACGCAGTCGGCAGTCTATGCAACCGAAGTGAGCACCGAGGAATATCTGGTGCGCCCGTAAGGGGACTTGACAAATGTCGCTGTGGCAAGCGACTGGGCATGAGTTTATAAGCCCATTAACAGCCGACTTATCTGAAAGGGAAACCGGACAGGGAGTGTAGCATGTCGGCAAAGCCATAAGTCAGCCAACTATCAGGCTGCGACTGAATGGCAAGTTAAAACGATAGATATGAGGATAAAGCCTGCATTGGTTGAACGATAGTCCGAGCAGTCATATCCTTAGGCGGTGACGGAAGATAGTTATATACGTCACACTGCGGTACTATACCGATCACAGATAGCGGATGTAGCATAAACTGACCGCAGGGCAACTGCCATAAGCAGTAAAGGACGAAAGTCGTATCCGACAATCTATCGCGCCAAACAGTTGTCAAGTTCTTAAACGGGGATTGCCTAAACCGGAACGCCGCAAGGCTATTAGGTTTTAGACCTATGAATATCCGGCATGGCAACGGAGTTCCCATAGTAGTTCGAGCAGGGTAACGCCCTGTACATGGCGAAGGGGAACAGCTAATTGAGTTTAACAATTTAACGGAAAATGTGTGAGACATGAGAAATCCAGAGAATGTGTTAAACAGTCTGTCTAAACACAGCGGTAATTCAAGCTACAAGTTTGAGCGGCTGTATAGAGTTCTGTTTAATGAAGAAATGTTTCATGTAGCCTATGAGCGCATTTATGCGAAACCGGGTAACATGACGGCAGGAGCCGACGGCAAGACCGTCAACGGAATGAGCATTGAACGCATTGAACAACTGATTGAAAGTCTGAAAAACGAGACTTATCAACCAGTTCCGTCCAAAAGGGCGTACATACCGAAGAAAAACGGTAAAAAACGTCCGCTCGGCATACCTTCTTTTGACGATAAACTGGTGCAGGAAGTGGTAAGGATGATTTTGAGTGCGATTTACGAAGGCAGTTTTGAGCATACTTCGCACGGGTTCCGACCCGGACGCAGTTGCCATACCGCACTTATCAGCGTACAAAAGTCATTCACAGCCGTAAAGTGGTTCATTGAGGGCGATATAAAGGGCTTTTACGACAACATCGACCATGATGTGCTAATTGCTATCCTACGGGAACGCATCGCCGATGATCGTTTTTTACGGCTTATCCGCAAATTCCTTAACGCCGGGTACATCGAAGATTGGGTGTTCCACAGAACGTACAGCGGAACTCCGCAAGGTGGTATTATCAGCCCCATACTGGCGAATATCTACCTCGACAAGCTCGACAAGTACATCCGGGAATACATCCATCGGTTCAATAAAGGGAAAACACGGAGAGACAACGCTCGGTACAAGCTCTACGAACAGCGAAGACACCGACTGGCCAAGAAACTGAAAAGCGAGAAAGATGAAAAGGTAAGAGAACAAATGACCGCTGAAATTAAGCGGTTACGGGAAGAAAGAAACAAGTATCCCGCGCGTAATGAAATGGACAGCAGTATCAAACGACTGAAATATGTGCGGTATGCTGATGATTTTCTGATTGGGATTATTGGTAGTCTGGAAGACTGCAAAACAGTAAAAGAGGACATTAAAAACTATTTGAAAGAGGCTCTTAGACTGGAACTGTCAGATGAAAAGACGCTGATAACCAACGCACGGAAACCCGCCAAGTTCCTCGGATTCGACATTTTTATCCGTAGGAGCAATGATTTACGCAAGGATAAAAACGGCAGGACAGTCCGTTCGCTCGGACATGTTCCGGTATTGTATCTGAATTACGAAACGATGCGAAAGAAACTCTTTGACTATAAAGCTGCAAGAATTGCGGCTGAAAACGGTAAAGAGGTCTGGAAATCCATCGTCAGAACGTACATGATCGATCTGGATGACTTGGAAATAGTAAGCCAGTTCAACGCCGAGATCCGGGGATTCTACAACTACTACTCGATAGCCAATAACAGCCACGTCATCAACTCTTTCTATCACATCATGTCGTACAGTATGTACAAGACTTTCGCAAGAAAGTATAAGTCATCTGTAAAGAAAATCCTGTTCAAGTACAAAAAGGGCGGGACGTTCAAAGTGGCATATGAGAACAGCAAGGGTAAAATGCTCTGCCAATCATTCTATCACGACGGTTTCAAACGCAAAAAAATCGTAGGGGCTGCTTCGTGCGACACTATCCCGCGGACTGTTACAATAACAGGCGGTCGTAACAGCCTAATGGAAAGGCTGAAACTCCAAGTATGTGAACTATGCGGTGCAACGGACAAACTCGAAATGCACCATGTCCGCAAACTTAAAGACCTGAAAGGTAAGTCCGACTGGGAAAAGAGGATGATCGCCCGGCGTCGGAAGACGCTGGCGGTTTGCCAGAAGTGTCATGCAAAGATAGACCCTGATCGACGGATCAGACTGAATTAATTAGTGGAGAGCCGGATACATGGGAACATGTAAATCCGGTTCGGGGGCGAGTGCCCGGAAACCTATCATAGAAATATGACAAGGCGCTGGGTACTTAGCCTACGCGTTCACGACCGAAGAGACCGAGAAAATGGAGGTGTACGCCCTTGCCGAGAAGCTGGGCGGCGACATCGAGGCGGCGATACGGCAGATAGCCGAACGCCGCAGAAACAAAAAGTAATCACATCAAAAACGAAAAGTCTATGAATATTAACAGAGAAAAGTGGCTCACGTTGAGCTGTTGTATGGTCTCGCTTGCGGCTTTGATGCTGCAAGCCTGCACCGAAGCGAAGGAAACGGATTGCAGCAAGCTGTGCGGGAATTGGGTCAGCGTGGGCAGGAAGCCCGACGTGCTGATCTACCGCGAGGGCGACGCCTACAAGGTTACGGTCTTCAAGCGCGGCGGCCTCTCGCGCCGCCTGAAACCCGAAACATACCTGCTGCGCGAGGAGGAGGGCAACCTTTTCATCAACACGGGCTACCGCATCGACATCGCCTACAACGAGGCGACGGACGTGCTGACCTTCTCCCCGCACGGCGATTACGTCCGTGCGGAGATGGACGCGAAACCGGAATAGAAACCACTAAATCCACAGTAAAATGAAAACAAAAATAATCCTACTATTGAGCGCGTGCCTGCTCCTTGCAGGCACGGCGCGGGCGCAATGGGTCGTAAGCGATCCGGGCAACCTCGCGCAAGGCATCATCAACGCCTCGAAGAACATCATCCACACCTCGAAGACGGCGACCAACATGGTGGCGAACTTTCAGGAGACGGTGAAAATCTACGAGCAGGGCAAGAAGTATTACGACGCCCTCAAATCGGTGAACAATCTGGTCAAGGACGGCATCAAGGTCAAGAACACGATTCTGATGATCGGCGAAATCTCGGACATCTATGTAACGAATTTCCAGCTTATGCTGCGCGACGAGAACTACACCGCCGAGGAACTTTCGGCCATCGCTTTCGGCTATACGAAGCTCTTGGAGGAGAGCAACAACGTCCTCAAAGAGATGAAAGAGGTGGTGAACATCACGACGCTTTCGATGACCGACAAGGAGCGTATGGACGTGGTGGACAGATGCTACAACCGTGTGCGGAATTACCGTAATCTGGTGATGTACTACACCAATAAAAACATTTCGGTAAGCTACCTGCGGGCGAAGAAGAAAAACGACATGGACAGGGTGCTGGCGCTCTACGGCAGCCGCAGCGAACGCTATTGGTAACACTTAACACGCTATGCCTATGATGTTACTTTCAGTAGAGTTCGACAACCTGCACGCCATTCTCCGCTCGCTTTATACGGAGATGATGCCGCTCTGTTCCAACATGGCGGGTGTGGCCAAAGGCATCGCGGGGCTGGGTGCGCTCTTTTACGTGGCTGTGCGCGTGTGGCAGTCGCTCGCCCGTGCCGAGGCCATCGACGTGTACCCCCTGCTGCGGCCTTTCGCCGTCGGCTTCTGTATCATGTTCTTTCCGACCATCGTTCTGGGCACGATAAACGGGGTGTTGAGTCCCGTCGTGCAGGGCACGAACCGGATGCTCGAAACGCAGACGCTCGACATGAACAAGTACCGCGAGCAGAAAGACAAGCTCGAATATGAGGCGATGATGCGCAACCCCGAAACGGCCTACCTCGTCTCGAACGAGGAGTTCGACCGGCAGCTCGAAGAACTGGGCTGGTCGCCGGGCGATATGGTTACGATGGCCGGAATGTATATCGAACGGGGCATGTATAACATGAAGAAAGGTATCCGCGACTTCTTCCGCGAGGTGCTGGAGCTGCTGTTCGCCGCTGCCGCCCTGCTGATCGACACGCTGCGGACATTCTTTCTGATCGTCCTGTCGATTCTCGGCCCGATAGCTTTCGCCATCTCCGTCTGGGACGGCTTCCACTCCACGCTCACGCAGTGGATATGCCGCTACGTGCAGATTTACCTGTGGCTGCCCGTGGCCGACCTGTTCAGTACCGTGCTGGCGAAGATTCAGGTGTTGATGTTGCAAAACGACATCTCGGAGTTGCAGAACAACCCGAATTTCTCACTCGAAGCCTCCAACGGGGTCTATATCGTGTTCCTTATCATCGGCATTATCGGCTATTTCACGATTCCGACCGTCGCCGGATGGATCATTCAGGCCGGAGGTTCGGGAAGCTACGGACGTGCCGTAACGCAGCTTGCAGGCAAGGGCGCGGCGCTGGCCGGAGGCGTGGCCGGAGCCGCCGTCGGCAACGTGGCCGGACATTCGGGCAGGCTCGTGGGGCGTGCGGGCAAGGCCGCATGGAACCATACAGCCGGAAAACTATTCAAACGAAATTAAGCAATATGGAATTTAAGTCATTGAAAAATATCGAAACGTCGTTCAGGCAGATACGCCTGTTTGGTATCGTCTTCATCGCGCTGTGTGCTCTGGTGGCGGTCTTCTCCGTCGGGAGTTCGTACCGCTTCGCCGAGAAACAGCGCGAGAAGATCTATGTACTCGACGGCGGCAAGTCGCTGATGCTCGCCCTCTCGCAAGACCTCGCGCAGAACCGTCCGGCGGAGGCACGCGAACACGTCCGCCGCTTTCACGAGTTGTTCTTCACCCTCTCGCCCGAAAAGAGCGCCATTGAGCACAACATCAAACGCGCTCTGCTGCTCTCGGACAAGAGTGCCTACAACTATTACACGGACTTCGCCGAGAAGGGGTATTACAACCGCATCATCGCGGGCAACATCAATCAGGTGTTGCAGGTCGATTCGGTGGTCTGCAATTTCGACCGCTACCCCTACGAGGTCAAGACCTATGCGCGTCAGATGATTATCCGCGAGAGCAATGTAACGGAGCGCAGCCTCGTAACGCGCTGCCGCCTGCTGAACGCCTCCCGTTCGGACGACAATCCGGGCGGCTTCACCATCGAGGGGTTCACGATTCTGGAAAACCGCGACCTGCAAACATTGGAGAGATAGGCGTATGGGAAAGTGGATTGAACGTGTCCGCGACTGGACGGACAGGCAGGACGGGCGGCTTCGGGCGTGGCTCGAAGCACTCCCGCAGCGGACGAGGCTCGCCGCCGTACTCGTGATTTTCACCGTCTTCGCCGTATGCGCCCTCTTTACGTTCGGGACGGCGCTCTATGATATGGGACGGGAAAACGGACGGCGGATAGAGATCGAACATATCAGAGAGTTAGACCTGCGGCAAAGGCAGGACAGTATCAACCTTTACAAGTATTACGATTATGGAACAGAACAAGAATCCGACGGCCTCCCCGAAAGCGGGGAAGCCTGAACAGCCGCTCACGGAGGAGCAGCGGCAGAGGCGTCGCAAGATGCTCGTGTACCCGCTTATGGGACTGCTTTTTCTCGGCTCGATGTGGCTGATTTTCGCGCCCTCCGAAAAGGAGAAGGCCGAAGCCGCACAGGGGACGGGCTTCAATACCGAGATGCCCCTGCCCGCAGAGTCGGGCATCATCGCCGACAAGCGCACGGCCTACGAGCAGGCGCGGATGGAGGAGAAACAGAAGGAGCGGCGTGCGCAGATGCACGACCTCGCCGACCTGTTCGCGGACAAGGAGCAGGACAAGGAGCAGGACAAGGAGCAGGACAAGGAAACCGCAGCGGAGGACTTCGACCTGCTCAACCCCGAAGCGGGGGTGCAGCCCGCACCCTCCTACGGGGGCGGCGGCTCGCGTCCCAAGCAGACTATACGCTCGTCCGCTGCCGCTTATGAGGACATCAACCGCACGCTCGGCAATTTCTACGAGACGCCTGCCGACGACCCCGAAAAGGAGGAGTTGCGCGAGCGCATCGAGGAGTTGGAGGCGATGATGGCACGGCAATCCGCGCCGGAAGGCTCGACGCTCGACGATCAGGTCGCCCTGCTGGAAAAATCCTACGAGTTGGCGGCCAAATATATGCCCGCCGGACAAGGGGGTGCGTCGCAGGCTTCGGCAACCGGAAAGCCGGAGCAGAAACCCTCGCGGAACGGCAAGGCCGTAGCCGTGCCCGTCAATCAGGTTGCGGTGAATGTGGTGTCCGCCCTCGCGCAGCCGATGGACGATACGGAGTTCATGCGCACCCACGCCGCAGAGCGCAACTACGGTTTCAATACGGCGGTCGGGAACACGGGAGCCGCTGAAAAGAACACCATTGCCGCGTGCGTACACGGCAACCAGACCGTAACCGACGGGCAAAGCGTCCGCCTGCGGCTGCTGGAAGCGACGGACGTGGGCGGGGTGCGTATCCCGCGCAACACCCTCGTCGTGGGTGCGGCACGGGTGCAGGGCGAGCGGCTCGGCGTGGAGATCACCTCGCTGGAATATCGCGGGTCGATTATTCCGGTCGAACTCTCCGTGTTCGACAGCGACGGGCAGGAAGGCATCTTCATCCCGAACTCGTTGGAGGTCAGCGCGGTCAAGGAGATCGCCGCCAATATGGGTTCGTCGCTCGGTTCGAGCATCAACATCTCCACCGACGCAGGGGCGCAGCTCGCCTCCGACCTCGGAAAAGGTGTCATACAGGGGACGAGCCAGTACATCGCCCAGAAGATGCGCACCGTAAAGGTGCATTTGAAAGCCGGGTATAAAATCATGCTTTATCAACCGGAAGATTAAAAACATTCACAAACCACTAAATCCACAGTAAAAATGAAAAAGATTTTTGTAATGATGTTCGCCCTTTTAACGGGCATAGGTGCGGCCAGCGCACAGGAGCAGGTAACGACGAAAAACGACCCGACGACGGTGCAGACCGACCGAGCGAAAGAGGAGCCGGAGAAGCTCGCCTTGCAGAAGGAGGTCTATCCGCAGAAAGAGGAGGACGGCGACCTCTATCACGGCCTGACGAAAAAGCTTACGTTCGACCGCATGATTCCGCCGCACGGCTTGGAGGTTACCTACGACAAGACCGTACACGTCATCTTTCCGGCGGCGGTGCGCTACGTCGATCTCGGCTCGCCGAACCTTATCGCGGGCAAGGCCGACGGCGCTGAGAACGTGATCCGCGTGAAGGCCACCGTGCGCGATTTCCGCACGGAGACCAATATGTCGGTCATCACCGAAGACGGCTCGTTTTACACCTTCAATGTGAAATACGCCGACGAACCGCTGCTGCTGAACGTCGAGATGTGCGACTTCATCCATGACGGCAGCGCCGTGAACCGTCCGAACAACGCGATGGAGATATACCTTACGGAGCTGGGGAGCGAATCGCCGCTTTTGGTGCGTCTTATCATGCAGTCCATCCACAAGCAGGACAAGCGCGAAGTGAAGCATATCGGTTGCAAGCGTTTCGGCATTCAGTATCTTCTGAAAGGCATCTACACGCACAACGGCCTGCTCTATTTCCACACCCAGATAAGGAACGCCTCCAACGTGCCGTTCGACGTGGATTTCATCACGTTCAAGATCGTCGATAAGAAGGTCGCCAAGCGCACGGCCATGCAGGAGCAGGTGATCTTCCCCTTGCGTGCCTACAACTACGCTACGCGCGTGGCCGGAAAGAAGGACGAGCGCACCGTCTTCACGCTCGACAAGTTCACGATTCCCGACGGCAAGTGCCTCGTCGTGGAGCTGAACGAGAAGAACGGAGGCCGCCACCAATCGTTTACCGTCGAGAACGAAGACCTCGTGCGGGCGAATGTCATCAATGAACTCAAAGTGAAATAAGCCATGAAGCGGTTTCTATTGCTACTTGTCGCGTCGCTTGCCCTCTGTGTGGGGGAGGCCGACGCGCAACGATGCCTCCCCAAGATGCGGGGCATCGAGCTGAAGGCGGGCATGGCCGACGGGTTCTATTCGCACGCGAGCCGTGCCGAGACGGGATACTATTTCGGGGCGGCGCTTGCGACCTACACCAAAGGCGGCGACAAGTGGGTGTTCGGCGGCGAATACCTGCAACGCTACAATCCCTATAAGGAGAGCCGCATACCGACGGCGCAGTTCACGGCAGAGGGCGGGTTTTATTACAATTTCCTCTCCGACGCGCGAAAGATTTTCTTCGTCTATATCGGCGGTTCGGCACTTGCCGGATATGAAACGGTGAATTGGGGCGACAAGGTGCTGTTCGACGGCTCGCGCCTTGCGAGCAGGGACGCCTTCATCTACGGCGGGGCGATCTCGCTCGAAGTGGAAGCCTACCTCGCCGACCGCATCGCTCTTACGGTGAACGTCCGCGAGCAGTGCTTGTGGGGCGGCTCGACGGGGCATTTCCACACGCAGTACGGGATAGGGCTGAAATTCATCATCGACTGACGGTATGACGATAGATGAGATGCGGCGGCTGCCTTTGGAAACTTTTCTGCAACGGCTGGGGCACAGCCCGACTGTGCAGAAGCGACACGATTTGTGGTACAACGCTCCCTACCGCGAGGAAAGGACGCCTTCGTTTAAGGTCAATACCGACAGAAACGTGTGGTTCGACTTCGGGCTGGGACGCGGCGGCGACATCTTCACCCTTGCCGGAGAGCTTGCAGGCAGCACGGATTTTCTCACGCAGGCGAAATACATCTCGGAGGCGGTGGGTGGGAATTTCGTGCCGCTCCCTGCTCCCCGACCTGCGAAGGAGCGGGTTTCCGAACCTGTATTTCAGGAGGTCGAACAAAGAACGCTGCTCTACGACGTGCTGAAAGGCTATCTCTCGGAGCGGGGCATCCCCTCCGAAGTGGCCGCCCGCCATTGTCGGCAAGCTGTCTCTTATACACATCTGACGCTGCCGACGACTAGTCGAGTG
>ENA-OZGU01001326-OZGU01001326.1-human-gut-metagenome-genome-assembly--contig:-NODE-1326-length-14423-cov-10.391773_pt1 | contig 14423 bp, 11 predicted proteins | sample MGYA00244662_ERZ653670 | MGnify/ENA primary metagenome ERZ653670 (study PRJEB26926, sample SAMN06165224) | human gut metagenome | biome: ENVO:00009003; feature: ENVO:2100002; material: ENVO:00002003...
ATTCAGCAAAATCTTTTGGTTTGTAATTAGTGATATTAGATGTGTTCATAACAATGCCCTCCATGAGTATATTTTAACACATTTAATCACTATTGATGGTGATTTCGAGTACTTAAAGTTTCCTCCTATACAAAAAGATCGGCTCCGATCACAAGCCGTCCCTTTTTGGTTGTGTTTTTTTCACCCCGGAAAATAAATTTTCCGAAACCTCTGACCGATACCGTGTCCCCGTCCTTTAACATCTGGCTGCCGTTTTCCGTCAACCTCCCGTTGACAAAGACCTTTTTCTGTGAAAAAAGCGTCTGCCCCTGGCTGCGCGACAGTCTCCAGACCGCGCTCACAATTCCGTCGCAGCGCAGGCTCGCCACATGCTCTTCCCGGTAAGAAAGTTTTTTCTCCGGCAACGCCTCCAGCTTTTCTACCGGCACGCAACGCACCTTTGTATGGCGCACCTGTTCGAGAGTTTCCTGTAAAAATACAGACATCGCAGACGTACAGAACACATACGCGCATTTGCCCTCCACACAGATATCCCCGATCGTGCTCCGGTCGATCCCAAGATTTAGAATCGCGCCCATAAAATCCCTGTGGCTGAAATTTTCCGCAAATTTTTCCGCCAGCGGCTCGATTTTTACCGCACAGATCGGAAACGGCTCTTCATATCCGAATTCCTCCGGATCTCCGAACCTGCCCATACACCGCTCTGCACCATCCATTCCGCCGTATAATTCGATATGTACTCCTGCCTTTGCAGCGCTTCTCCAGAGCACCTCCTGCTCTGCCAGCGATAAAAAGCCGGTAAAAACAAACAGATTCTGCTGCCAGGCGCGGTCTGCAAGCTCTGCAAACCGCTTCTCCAAAAGCTGCAGTTCCTTATCCCTCTCTGCCATAACCGTTTCCTGCCGATCAGGTAAAGCTGATAACCGGCTCTTTAGGCTGTTTTGCCTTTGTCACAGACTCTGCGTACAGCACAGGACCTTCGCCTTCATAATCCGCAAAATATTCTTTTTTGACTACTGCGGTCACTTTTACCCAGTCGCGTTCCTGATACAGATCGATCTTATCGTAAACGCACGCAAAGCCGAGGAAGGTCATATCCTCTGCACAGCAGGTCATTGCCATACGTCCGGGCACAAAGTAGCCTTTCGGGAATTCCTCCGGCTTCATCACCATGCCGATAAACTCGATCGTCTTGCCGACATAGCGATCCACATGATCCAGACTGTCCAGATACCAGATGCCATAGGTATTGTCATCCAACACGATTTTATCCGCCTTTAAGTCATATGGGAGATCCTCTTCCATAATCTCGTCGATTTCCCCATCCTGATCCTCGAAAATAATCTCTGCAGTCTGGTTGAGTGCCTTGACATTTCTCTTATAGGTATTGAGGTCTTCGATACCATCACAGCGGTTGAAGATAATCATTTCGGATTTGCGGATCATGTCCGAAACCATAGATTTCATATTCGTAAAATACATAGGGAAGGTGGATGCATCGATCGTTGTGATCTGCTGCTCCACCTTCCAGTGCCACGGCAGGCGCAGGTCGCGGAACTTCCACATACCGTTATATTCTATGATAATGCGCTCCGGATGATACTTCTTTTCCAGCTCGACCATCTTTTCCGGAGTAAAATCCGCCTCTTCCTCGATGGTTTCCACGATCGTCTTGCTGCGCTTTAAAACGTAAGGGTCGTATTCTTCCTCTCCCTCCTCGCACAGCAGAAGCAGGGTTTTGCCGGAGCTCTGGAAATACGGCTGATCCAGTGTAAAGTTAATGAACTCTGTCTTCCCGCTCCCTAAAAATCCGTTGATAATATAAACCGGCTTCATACAGTTCTCCTCTTTTTATTCTTGATAACAGAATGCTCCCAGAGCATTCTATTATTTTCTGAACAGGTTTTCCAGCTCTGCTTCCTTTAGCTTCGAACCGATGACGCAAATCTTACCGGTTACATCAGGCTTACCAGCACGCACATTGCTCTCTTCTGGAACATAGTCGAAATAAATCCATGTGCCGTCTGCTGCCGGAATCATACCCTTTGCACGCAGAACGATGCCGTACTTTTCTTCGTTGTCCAGCTCTTTTAAGAAGCCCTCAACCTCTTCTGTCGTGTAGGTTGCAGGAGTTTCAAAGCCCCAGCTGGTGAAGATTTCATCGGCATGATGGTGATGGTGGTGGTCATGATCGTGACAGCCGCAGGTGCAGTTTTCGTCGTGCTCATGATGATGCTCATGTTCGTCTTCTTCCTCATCATGGTGATGATGGCAGCAATGCTCGTGTTCGTCTTCTTCCTCATCATGGTGATGATGGCAGCAATGCTCGTGTTCGTCTTCCTCCTCTTCATGGTGATGATGGTGCTCATGCTCGTGTTCATCTTCCTCCTCATCATGGTGATGATGGCAGCAATGCTCGTGTTCATCTTCTTCCTCATCATGGTGATGGTGGTGCTCATGCTCGTCATGCATTGCCTTTACCTGCTCCATCAGCTCTGCTTCCAGATCCTTTGCCCCCTCAATAGTAGCAAGAATCTCCTTGCCTTCCAGCTGTGCCAGCGGTGTTGTAATAATGGTTGCTTTCTCGTTGTGCTCCCGGATCAGCTCTATCGCCTGTTTTACCTTTTCTTCGGATGCAACGTCTGTACGGCTTAAAATAATCGTTCCGGCGTGCTCAATCTGGTTGATGAAGAACTCACCGAAGTTCTTGATATACATTTTGCACTTGGAAGCGTCTACGACAGCAACCGCGCTGTTTAACTCAACCTCTGTGCCAAGTCCCGCATTCTGGACTGCTTTCATAACGTCAGAAAGCTTGCCGACGCCGGAGGGCTCAATCAGAATACGGTCAGGATGATAGGTGTTTAAAACTTCCTTTAAAGAAGTTCCGAAATCGCCTACCAGGGAGCAGCAGATACAGCCGGAATTCATTTCTTTGATTTCGATTCCAGCGTCCTTTAAAAATCCTCCGTCGATGCCAATTTCACCGAATTCGTTTTCGATCAGGACGGTCTGGGTTCCTGCCAGCGCTTCCTTTAACAGCTTCTTGATCAGGGTTGTCTTACCGGCTCCAAGGAATCCGGATACAATATCTATTTTTGTCATGTTTTCCTCTCATTTCTGCGCACGCTTTTTGCGCATGCCGAGTTTGTGTCAAGTGCGCGCAGACACAAATCTCGCGATTGAAAAATTTTATTTTTCAATCTTAAATCTCTGTTTCTTTGCTTTGACTGCTTTCTACAGGATTCGTCATTCCTAACCAGTCATCCTTATATTCTGCGCTAAAACGGGATAATTGTCAACACCTCATTGTGGGACAACACCGGCAATATGGGACATAGAATGCTGTCTCATTGTGGAACACCCACGACAGCTTTCACCAGCCGGAACGCCTCTTTGCAGGTATCCGTCAGATTTTGCATCGCAGCGTCCCGATCCATCGCCTCTTCCAGGCTGACTGCCCTTTTCTGAATGCAAAACGCTGCGTCGATTCCGATCTCATGGCAGGCTGTAAAGCCTTCCTGCAGTGCTCCGGCAAAAGCGAGCACCGTACAGCCATGCTTTTTCGCGAGCTTTGCCACGCCTACAGGGGCTTTCCCCATCGCAGTCTGTTCGTCTATCCTGCCCTCTCCGGTAAGGACAAAATCCGCGTCCGCCATCTCGCGTTCCAGCCCGGTCTCTTCCAATACAATCCGGATTCCCGGCTCGAGCCGCGCACCTAAGTAGCTCTGGAATGCAAACCCAAGACCGCCAGCAGCACCCGCACCCGGACAATTTTCATCTGCCTGTAGAAAGTGCTCTTTCGTCAGCTGTGCATAGGAAAAGAGCCATTGATCCATCTGCCGGATGCTCTTTTCATCAGCACCCTTTTGCGGCCCGAATACGCTGCTGCAGCCAAGCTCTCCGCAGAGGGAATTTTCCACGTCACAGGCAACCCGAAACGTGCACTCCTTTAAAACCGGCAGTACATGTCCGCTCCGAATTTCCGCAAGATCTGCTAACCCGGCCGCCCCGTTTCGCACCGGCTGACCACTTTTATCCAGAAATTCAAATCCAAGCGCCGAAAGCATCCCAACTCCGCCGTCGTTTGTCGCACTGCCGCCGATCCCGACAATAAAATGCCTGCAGCCTTTCCGAATCGCATCCCGGATCAGCTCCCCAACGCCGTAGGTCGTTGTATGTAGCGGATTGCGTTCTTCTTTGGAAAGTAACGGCAGCCCTGCAGCTGCCGCCATTTCTATTACCGCTGTTTTATTTTTTTCCAAAATACCGTAGGACGCTGAAATTTTCCTGCCGAGCGGGTCGCTTACCAGCGCTGTTTCCATGCGTCCGCCCATTCCGGTTGTCAATGCTTCCACCGTGCCTTCCCCGCCGTCCGCCAGCGGACGCACGACGATCTCAGCGTCCGGGAAAACTGCTTTCACGCCTGCTGCCGCCGCGTTTCCAGCCTCCATCGAAGTCATGCTTCCTTTAAAAGAATCGATTGCAATTACTGTTTTCATCCTGGACTCCATCCTGACTGCATTATCCTTTTCTTCGCACCATTTTCTCACAAGCGCTGCCAGTGCTGCTTTTTTATTTTCCATCCTTGCGCCAGGCCTATTTTCTTGCCGCCGGCAGCCTTGTCCGAAACAACTGATGCCCGAGCTGTTTTCCATGAAACGGCACCAGTGGATACAGATAGCTTCTGCTGCTCACCGTCCGGTTAAACAACAGAGAAACCGCCAGAATCACGATTCCTCCAACATATCCCCAGACGCCAAAAATTGCCGTCAGCACCAAATTGATAATCCGCATAAATTTCAGCGCATAGCCAAGCTCCAGGCTGTTCTGTGTGTAGTTGGCGACTGCGACGAATGCCATGTACAACATGACCTCACTATTAAACCACCCACTCTTTACACTGAACTCTCCCAAAACCAACGCCGCCATGACCGACAGCGGCGTACTGAGCATATTCGGGGTGTTGACCGCCGCAAGCTTCAGACCGTCGATTGCAAGCTCCAGCAATAAAAGCTGCCAGATCAGCGGAATATAGACCGTATCCCGCACTGCGATGAACTCAAAGCCTTTGGGAATCCACTGTGGATATTCCATCAACAAAAGAAACGTCGGTGTCAGAAAATACGTTACAATGGCGATCAGCAGGCGCGACAGTCTCAGATACGTTCCCGTGATCGGCGGAAAATAATAATCGTCCGCTTCCTCCAGCACGTCAAACAGGGAGGTCGGTGTGATCAGCGCCGACGGCGAGTTATCCACCAGAATGATGATATTTCCCTCCAACACCTGTGCCGCCGCGGTGTCCGGACGTTCAGAAAATCGGAACTTTGGAAACGGATTCCACCAACGTCCCTGATACAGGCACTCCGCAAGGCTTTCCTGGTTCAGCGTCAGCGCATCCACCTGCAGGTTCTGAATCCGGTTCCGGATCTTTTCAAGGAACTGCTGATCTACCCGATCCTCCATATAGCACAAAACGATGTCGGTGTGAGACGTTTTTCCTGCCTGCAGCATTTCCATCCTCAGCTGTGTGCTTCGGATCCTGCGGCGGATCAGCGCCGTGTTAAAGACAATGGTTTCCACAAAACCGTCCTTCGAACCGCGCAGCACCTTATCCTTTTCCGGCTCCCCGACACTTCGCGCCGGATAGGTTCTGGCATCGATCAAAATGCCCTGCTCATATCCCTCCAACAGCAGGGCAGTCACGCCGGACATCACCTGCCTGCAGATTTCATCCAGATCGTCGCATAGATCGACCTCTCCATAAGGCACAAGCTGCCTGCTCATCTCTGCCGCGTCCTCCGGCATCTGCTCTTTCGTGATTCCGATAAAATGCTGCAGCAGCTTCTGCATCACTTCATCTTTACAGAATCCGTCGATCATATACAGCGCTGCATTTTTCTTCCCGATCTCCACATTTCGGTACAATACGTCAAAGCTTTCCCCAACGCCCAGCTGTCGATCCAGATAGTCTCTGTTCTTCGCCAGATCGCCGCTCACTTTTTTCATCGTCATGGAAATCTTCCTCCCGGACTTTTTGCTTTAGTCTGTCCAAAAGGGTTCCCTTTTATTCTACCTCTGTCTGAAGCTCCTGAAGCATTTTTGCAATCCGCTCCTGCGCCCGGGCGATCGTCTCGTTGACCGTATTCACATGCTCTTTATAATAAGTATCTTTTTCCTGCTGCTTTTGCTGCGCATCCGCATTCTCCGAATCCTGCGTTTTGGCTTCCTGCGCCGCCTGTATGTCCTCGCAGGCTTTTGCAGCTTCTGCGATCGCGTCGTCGGTCGTCCTATTGACCGTATCAGTCAATTTATTTTCATCCGGTGCGGTGGGCGCCGGAACTGTATCAGATGTGGTGTCGAGTGCAACATCGGAAATTGTGTCGGACGCAGGGTGGACTGCAGCCGTAACGGTCATGTTCTGTCCTGCAGCGGGCGCGCCCTGCTCTGTGACTGCCGTATCGTTTCTTTGACTCGCATAGTCCGTTTTTACGATTTCCTGCGATTTTTCCCTGTAGTCATCTGCTTGTCCCTGCGTTTTTTCGGCACGGCTAGGATTTTCTGCATATCCCCACTGCGTTCTTTCTTCGCTGTAGCTGTCTGCGTCCCACTGCCGCATCGCTTCGCTGCGTTTTCCAGCACTATTTCTGCCTGCATTTCCTGTAACCTTAAAGAACATCTGTCCCAGACCATTCTTCAAGCCGTCCAGGCTACTCTGTCCTGCACTTCTTGCATGATCTGACTTTAAAGCTGCCAACTGCTGTTTTAACTGTCGAATCTCCTGCTGTTGTTTCTGGAAAATCGTCTGAGCCTCTGCCTTTTTGCGCTTTAATTCTGTTTTCAGGCTGTCCTCCCGGCTCTTCCATTCTGCCAGCCGTGCTGCAGTGTGTTCTTTCTCCTTTGCAAGCGCAAGTTGCTGCGTTTCCAGCTGGACACTCAGATCGTCAGCTTCCGCTTTCAATTCCTGCTGCTCTGCACGCAATTTTTCTGCTTCGGTTTCCAGTTTGACTTTCTCAGTCCTCAGACTTTTCAGCTCTGACAAAGCTTTCTCTTTCTCAGCTTCTAAAACTTCTGTTCTTGCCTGTAATTCGTCCTTTGCCTTCTGCAGCGCTTCAACTTCTGCCTGCTGTCCGGCTTTTTCTGTATTTAAGGTTTCAACTGCCGCTTCCAGCCCGATCTTTTCTTCCTGCAGCTTGTTCAGCTCGGTCTGCAGTTCTGCTTTTTCTGCGCGCAGACTTTCTGCTTCTGCTTGCAGTGTGCCAAGTTCCGACTCCATCGCATTCTTTTCTTCTTCCAGCTTCTCCGTGCGTTCCTGTTCATCCGAAAGCTGCTGGCTCAGTTTCTGCCGCATCAGGTTTTCCTCTTCCAACTGCTGCGCATATTCCTGCTGTGCGCGTTCCGCAACCTGACATCCCCCTTCTATCTCCGCCTCAACCTCCTGCATGTAGTTCCATACTTCTTCTTTTTGAAATCCGCCGAATAAAACTGTTTTAAATAATTCCTTATTTCCCATCTGCCGATCCCTCTCTATATAAAATAAATTTTTAGTTCGTTAAAAATATATAAGAAGGCTAAGTTTTCTCACATACTCTTACAGTATACCATACTCAAAACAGAAAAATCTATATGAAGCAGCACAAGATCTTTCCGTTAAAACTTCTTTTTGCTATTTTAGGTTATCGTTCATCTACACCATTCGCCAAGCTGCATCTTCAATGCTTTCCGCAGCTTCCCATGTGCCTTTATTTTATGTTATACTGTTTTGTAAATACCAGGATCAAAAACAGGAAATCAAAGCGAGGTTATGTATGGATCAGCTGAATGATAGGTCCGTTGTGGAACAGCGGTATGCTACAGCAACCAATTTGCAAACGAGAATTTCCATTCATGATAAATATTCGACAAACAAGATGGGATTCGGAAACTGGATTTTTTCCAATTATAAAATTGACCCCGGAATGCGCGTTTTGGAATTAGGCTGCGGGACGGGCGATATGTGGAAAAACAAAGAAGATTTGATCCGTCTGTGTTCCAGGCTGACTCTTTCAGATTTTTCAAAAGCGATGATCGCAGCTGCCAAAAGCAATATCGGCGAACACGAAAATGTCGAATATAAAGCAATCGATATTCAGGAAATTCCCTATAAAAATGAAACTTTTGATGTCGTTATTGCAAATATGATGTTGTATCATGTACCCGATCTCGCTAAAGGTCTGGCAGAGGTACGGCGTGTCTTGAAAAAGGGCGGCTTTTTCTACTGCGCGACCTATGGCGAGCATGGCATGGTAGAATATCTTTCCAAAATTCTCTCTGTCCCCGAAAATGACACAAACAAGAATTTTACGCTGCAAAACGGATCTGAAATATTACATAAAACGTTTTCCAACGTACAAAAATTAGAGTATACTGATTCGCTGCCAGTTACCAATATCGATGACATGATCGAATATCTTTATTCACTTTCCAGTATGACGTCGATCACCGGCATTCCCAAACAGGCTATAAAAGATATTTTGATCGCTCATTCTGCAAATGGAATTTTAAATGTGCCAAAAGAATATGGCATGTTTATCGCATCATAGAACAATTGGAAGTTATGGAGGAAGTAAGTATGCTAAACAACATAGAGTTCGACCTTTGGGCTGATGGTTATGACAAAACTGTCGGCATTTCTGATGAGGAAAACACATATCCTTTTGCCGGTTATAAAAAGGTACTTGGGTTCATTTTCCAGACCATAATGAGAGTCGAAAATGCCGTTGTGCTGGATATTGGATTCGGAACAGGCACATTAACGACAAAACTATACGAGCGAGGCTGCTCCATTTATGGGCAGGATTTTTCATCAAGAATGATTGCGCTGGCATCTGAAAAAATACCAAATGCACATTTATATCAGGGGGACTTTTCAAAAGGGCTTGTCGAACCATTGCGGAACTTTCGTTATGATTATATTGTTGCGACATACTCTCTGCATCATTTGACGGATGCGCAAAAAAGCGATTTCCTGTTAGACTTGCGTAACCACTTAAGGGAAAACGGTAAAATTATAATCGGCGATGTTGCCTTTAAAACACGAAAGGACTTAGAAGAGTGTAAATTGAAGGCTGGAGACACTTGGGATAATGATGAAATCTACTTTGTCGTTGAGGAACTGAGAAAAGATTTTCCAAGTCTTTCATTTACGCAAATGTCCGATTGCGCAGGCATCCTGATTTTAGACTGACAACTTCGTATTTATAGGCTGATGAAAAACGTCAACTTCCCGTCCTCCGGTTTCGTCCGGCTATTTCGTCCCATTCAAACGCTATGCATAAGCTATGCACATGGAGGTATTTATCACTTTGAAAACAACAGGCATCATCGTAGAATACAACCCGCTTCACCCGGGACATATTTACCATATGGAGCAGGCGCGGAAGCAAACCGGCGCGGACTATCTGATCGCAGTCATGAGCGGCAGCTTTGTCCAGCGGGGCGCTCCGGCGCTTCTGGACAAGTATACCCGTACCCGGATGGCGCTGCTTGCCGGAGCAGACGTTGTGATTGAGCTGCCCGTCTGCTTCGCCACCGGAAGCGCCGGGGATTTTGCCGCCGGGGCAGTTTCCCTGCTGGACAAGCTCGGCTGTGTGGACGGTCTTTGCTTTGGCAGCGAATCCGGCGACATTTCCTTATTTGAAAAAACGGCAACTCTGCTGCAGTGCGAATCTGCTGCTTTTTCCAATGCTTTGAAAAAAGCATTAAAATCCGGGCTATCTTTTCCTGCCGCACGCCAGCAGGCGCTGCTTTTATGCCTCGATATGGCAAAAGATATGCCATCAACAGCCTGCCCCGACAACAATTCCACAGCAGAACAGATTGTTGCCCTGCTTTCTTCCCCCAACAACCTTCTGGGATTGGAATATACCTTGGCGCTGCTGCGGCGAAACAGCTCCATCCGCCCGTTCACGATCTCGCGCGTTGGCAGCGGCTATCACGATCCGCTCGACGGTGCAGCAGACTTTCCCTCTGCATCCGCGCTGCGCAGTCTGCTCGCCAAACAAGGGAAGCAGGCTCTTTTGTCGCAGCTGCAGTGCTATCCCGAACTGCAGCCCCTGCTGCCGCTCTGGGAGGAAGTTTTATCGCAGAACACGTTTTTATTCTCCAATGACTTATCCAGTCCATTGCACTATCGACTGCTCACTGCCGCTCCGGGTTCCTTTGGGACGTATGCTGAGGTCGGAAAAGAGCTTGCCGACAAGCTCGAGGCGAACCGCCTTTCCTTTACCAACTGGGGCGACCTCTGCGCAAGACTCAAGACCCGTGAAATCACCTACAGCAAAATCAGCCGCTGTCTGTGTCGGATTCTGCTCTCTGTTTCGCAGGAAATGCTCCTTGCTGCCCGCGATAACGACTATACGCCTTACGCCCGGATTCTTGGTTTTCGTAAGAGTGCGTCTCCCCTGCTGTCCGTGCTCAAGAAAAACAGCAGCATTCCGCTCATCTCCCGCCCCGCTGCTGCAGCCCGCAGCCTTTCTCCGGAAGCACTCGCCCTCTATGAAAAGGATGTGCTCGCTGCACATCTGACGCAAACTGCACGCTGCGCAAAAACCGGGCAGCTGCCGGTTCACGAGTATACACGCCAACTGATTCTGCTGTAGTCAGACAACAAGACTGCGCTGCCGCTGCAGTGCCCGCGTTTTACAGCACGCTGTGCCACCCTGCCGCATCCTCCGACAATCTCATTTCCCACTCTCCGGAATTCGCCATTTTTCTCTGTTGCATCCTGTTTTAAATCGCAATATAATGAAAACAGAATAAAAAACGGAGGAAAAATCCATGAACGAACAGCAAAAGTACCAAAAACGAAACCTACTTCTGTTCCCCCTCGGGACGGTCGGAAGAGATGCTGTCTACGCCCTGATCAACAGCTTTCTTCTGACTTTCGTTTTATTTACCCGCTCGTTAAACGCCGCACAGCTGACCGCGATCACCGCAATTATGGTCGCTGCCCGGATTTTTGACGCACTAAACGACCCGATCATGGGAAGCATCATCGAACACACCCATTCCCGTTTCGGCAAATTTAAACCCTGGCTGACAATCGGCGTTTTATCCACCTCCGTCGTCATTTATCTGTTTTTCAATACAGACCTGCACGGTTGGAGCTTCGTCTGCCTGTTCGGTATCCTTTATTTTTTGTTCAGCATCACCTATACCATGAACGATATTTCCTACTGGGGTATGATTCCGGCGCTCGGCTCCGATGCCAACGCACGCAATCAGTTTACCTCCCGTGCCACGCTGTTTGCAGGAATCGGTTCTACGCTGGCTTCTATCCTGATTCCAGTCTTTTCTACCGGCAAAAATGCCATCGGCGGAAGTTCCTTTACCGCCTACGGACGCATCGCCCTGATCATTGCGATTTTAGCGCCTCTGTTTTTGAGCATCACAATCTTCGGTGTACGCGAACGCCGTGACCCGCCCGCAGCGAAGCAGGAACGCTTCCGCTTCCGCGAAATCATCCAGACTATCCTGCGCAACGATCAGTTAGTCTGGATCGCAGTCATCTTTTTGCTGCAGCAGATCGGTAATGGACTGATCGTCGGCGGACTGGGATCTACCTATATTTATCTGACGTTCGGCTATGAAGGCGGTCTATATTCCCTGTTCACAATGGTCGGCATGTCCGCAACCGCATTTCTGATGGTCTTCTACCCTGCCATTTCCCGCAAATGCCCGCGCAAACAGCTGATGTCCATCATGGCAATCATCGCGGTGATCGGCTACGCGTTCCTCCTGATCTCCGGCTTCCTGGCAAAGACCGGTACCCTCGGCTTTGCCCTGCTCGTGTTAGGCTACATGCTCTCCAATTTCGGTCAGTATTGCTATTACCTGATTATGATGATCTCCATCCTCAATACGGTGGAATATAATGAGTACAAATTCGGGACGAGGGATGAAGCCGTCATCGCTTCCCTTCGCCCATTCATCACAAAGCTTGCCTCCGCACTGACCGCTGTCCTGACATCTGCAACCTATCTGCTGTTCGACGTTACCAGCTACACCAACCAGATTTCTTCGCTGGAGCAGCAGTGCACCCAAGGGTTGATTACCGAAAGTGAAAAGCTCGACTTAATTTCCGGCGTGCTCTCCAGCACAACCTCGCTGCAGAGCACCGGACTTTTGCTGTGCATGTCCCTGCTGCCCTGCGCGATGATGCTTCTGTCCTACTTCCTTTATAAGAAAAAATATATTCTGGACGAAACAGAATACGACCGCATCTGTGTCGAACTGGAAAAGCGGCACGCTGCATAAAGCTGTTGCTTTCCCTCCCTGCCACAGGCGAAAAACTGTGAAACAAAATTCTTTCCAAAAAAATCCGAAAGACCGTCGGTTCGCGCCTTCCCAAGGCTCTGCAAAACCGACGGTCTTTTTCATTCATGGCAATAGAATGCTCGCAGAGCGTGCATTCTATTGTTTATATTTTTTCAGAATTCGTCCTGCTCCTGCTACGATACCGCTTAGTTCTTGAAGCTATGGATCGGCGCAGGAATCCGTCCGCCGCGGTTTACAAATGCGTCACAGCTGAACTGGTTGATCGGCATAATCGGCGCATAGCCCAGCAGTCCGCCAAACTCAACGGTTTCGCCAACACCCTTACCGATAACGGGGATCAGGCGAACAGCGGTTGTCTTGTTATTGATCATACCGATCGCCATTTCATCCGCAATGATGCCGGAAATCGTGGTTGCCTTTGTATCTCCGGGAATCGCGATCATGTCAAGGCCTACAGAGCAGACACAGGTCATCGCCTCGAGCTTTTCCAGTGTCAGCGCACCTGCTGTCACCGCATCGATCATACCCTGGTCTTCACTGACCGGAATGAATGCTCCGCTCAAGCCGCCAACATAGGAAGATGCCATAACACCGCCTTTTTTCACCTGATCATTTAACAGAGCAAGGGCTGCCGTCGTTCCAGGTGCGCCGGCATGCTCCAGACCGATTTCACATAAAATATCTGCAACAGAGTCGCCGATTGCAGGCGTCGGAGCCAGCGAAAGATCGACAATACCGAAGGGAACCTTTAACCGCTTCGAAGCCTCTTTTGCCACCAGCTGACCGACTCTCGTAACCTTGAATGCGGTCTTTTTGATCGTCTCGCAGAGCACCTCAAAGCTCTCGCCGCGCACGGATTCCAGTGCAGTCTTTACAACGCCGGGACCACTGACGCCGACATTGATGATACGGTCAGCCTCTGTCACGCCGTGGAACGCGCCCGCCATGAACGGATTATCGTCCGGCGCATTGCAGAATACCACCAGCTTTGCACAGCCTAAGGAATCCTGCTCCTTTGTGTACTCCGCCGTCTCTTTGATGATTTCGCCCAGCAGGCGGACAGCATCCATGTTGATACCGCAGCGGGTGGAACCGACGTTGACAGAGCTGCAGACATTTTCAGTTCTGGACAGTGCCATCGGAATCGAACGGATTAAAAGCTCATCCGCATGGGTCATGCCTTTATTCACCAACGCAGAATAACCGCCGATAAAGTTTACGCCTACCTCGTGGGCAGCTTTATCCATCACTTCTGCGATCTTTGCAAAATCCTCCGGCGTCTTACATGCGGCACCGCCGACCAGCGCAATCGGAGTCACGGAAATACGCTTGTTTACAATCGGCACACCGAATTCCTGTGCAATCTCTTCGCCGGTCTTTACCAGATCCTTTGCGGATTCGGTAATCTTTTTATAAATTTTATCCAGACATGCGTTTAAATCCGAATCGATGCAGTCCAAAAGGCTGATTCCCATCGTAATGGTGCGTACGTCCAGATTTTCTTTCTCCACCATGTTATTGGTTTCGGTTACTTCATAGATATTGATCATGCTATTTTCTCCATTTCGCAGATGTATTTGTCGTGATTGAGCCGTTTACCGCGCCATTCGCAAACTCGCATCTTCGATGCTCTCCGCGCTGGCTACGCCACCGCTACTTTTGCTCATGGATTGGCGCCTCCTTCGTACCTTCCTGCAAGCAGATTTTCATGCAAGCATGAAATCAGCTCACAGGAAGCCACGAGTAAACTGGTGTCTCAGATCCTGTGCATCTGGTCAAAAATTTCTTCCCGCTGGCATTTGATAATAACGCCAATATTCTCTCCGAGCGCATCCAGCTCCTGCGCAATGGTTCCGAACTCCTTGGATACATTATTCATATCCACGATCATCATCATATTAAAATATCCCTGCACAATGGTCTGGGAAATATCCAGAATGTTGATGTTGTTATCTGCCAGATATGCACATACTCTTGCAATAATTCCGACAGTGTCCTTCCCTACTACAGTGATAATGCTTTTCTTCATGCTTTTCTCCTCTTTTCCGCGCACGCTTTTTGCGCATGTCAAGTTTGTGTCAAGTGCGCGCAGACACAAATCC
>ENA-OZGU01001336-OZGU01001336.1-human-gut-metagenome-genome-assembly--contig:-NODE-1336-length-14309-cov-23.914340_pt1 | contig 14309 bp, 7 predicted proteins | sample MGYA00244662_ERZ653670 | MGnify/ENA primary metagenome ERZ653670 (study PRJEB26926, sample SAMN06165224) | human gut metagenome | biome: ENVO:00009003; feature: ENVO:2100002; material: ENVO:00002003...
CTTCCCTGTGTCTGCGCAGAGCCATGTTCCCTCTGGAATCTGCGGATCCGTCCCAGTGTGCGGTACATCCGGTCTTTTTCACTGGGATGATCTATGAATCTTCTTCCCAGGACAGTTCCGTCTGCCCGCATGATAGTACAGACTGCATCGGTATTGATCCCTAAGTCCACGCTGCAGATAATCTGTTCTTTCATAGGTGTTTTGGTACTAAAGTAACGAGAATGCGACGCGCAGTTATTCAACTATATCAACGAGATACAATTGAAAGCTCTATTTTAAGTACCAAATTTTTTTATTGTCTTATTATGTATAGCTGCCATAGGAGACGTATTCTAAGCAGTAAGGTTTGTTCCGATAGATGCTGCAATCTCTTTTAACTTATCGGCAGAAAAACCAGTATATTTTTCAATCTTATCGAGAGATTCTTTATCTTTGATCATCATTTTTGCAAGAGATAGATTTTTCTTTTCTACACCTTGCTCAATGCCTTGTTCAACAAGTGCTTTTCCCAGATTACACATATCCTGCACCTCACTTTCAAATTCTTCTGTCATGGCGATGCCAAAATCTTTCTGAAGACGTTTTTTCTTTGTCTCAGAGGATGTAGAAAGAGAGAAGAGTGTATTCAGCAGATCAAGGATCTCCAGATCACTCTCTTTATCTGCATCACCTAAATTTACGATAACAACTTCCATAAGGTCATAACTGCCAAGAGTTTCATAAGGCTTTCCCAATACTGTATCCTGTACTGTATGGTATCTGAAGATTCCATTTCTACGTTTTTTCGCCGGATCCGGGCAGATCCAAATACTGTAGACTTTCTGAAGCTTTTCATAATGTTCACCAGTAAAAATAGTTCCATACTGCTCGGAAATCATTCTTGCACAATAATAAAATCCTCTTGTAACTAATGGATACCCCGGTGTGTCATTTAACTGGATTTCCAAATTGATGATCAGCTGTACGGGTTCTTCGGTGTTCGGAATATATGCCTTAAAACGAATATCATAATACACAGTCTGGTCTTTGATAGCATTTGCTTCGGAATTAAGGCAGTCTATTTGTTCGTTTCCATCCAGTAATTTACTGCGGTCAGGATGGTCCTGATGTACTGCCCGACTGGAAATTTCGATATTTTCTTTCAGGCAGTTATCACAGATAAAATTGACACTATATTGAGAAAATTCTTTTGTACAGGATTTGAGGATCCAGGCAATGACTGCCTTATAGGTTAATAGTTTCTTGGCACATTCATCATATCTTGCACGATCTGCGGCAAGGTCTATCATTTGTGCCAGATTCGTTTGACGTATTATGGATGTCACCTCCTGTCACATATTTTGTACTTATATTTTATCAGAGCAGATATTTATTTACCAGAAAAATTTTTCGACAATCGCAGGATAAGTTTTGACAAAGAAAGACCCCAGTCAAAATGACTGGGGTTTTCTTTTTAGGAATCTGTATTATTTACCCAAATGGATTATTTAACAGTAGCTGTTTTCAGGTTGGACCATGGGCTGAAGACTTTCTTTCCGTTCTCGTCACGTTTCCAAGCGTGGCAGTATGCGTAGTAGGTTCTCTGCTGTACATATTTGAATGTAGTAGAAGTCTGAACCTGATTCTTGTTTACAGATGTGTAATCTTTGTTTGTAATGCAGTCACGATCTGTAGAGATTACATAGTCATAACCTGCAGCACCATCTGTATCACCGGAAAGGATTACAGTTGCTTTATTACCAACAACTTTAACATTGCTGATCATAGGTGTTCCTGGTTTTTCATTAGCTTCAGAACCAGCTAATGTAACTGTCTTAGAACCGATGTAGTATTTACTATCTTTTGCCGGAGTAACTGTTACTGTTCCGTCAGCATTTTCTGTAACAACATATTTTTCTGTTGGAACTTTAACATTTCCGTTCATTACAACAACAGATACAGAACCTTTAGAATTCTTAGCGGCTGTAATATCACAGTCAGCAAGATCTTTTTTATCAATTCCCCAGTTAACAGAAGATGTTGTTCCTGTATATCCATTGATACCTTCAACACTTACTGTATATTTCTTTGTTGTTGTAGGCTCTGTATAAGCACCCACACCAACTAATTTGTAGTCCTTACCTTCTTCTAATGTAAGAGCATCTCTACCATATGATACTTTAACAACTGGTTTTACTGCCATTCCTTCAGCATAAGTACCATTAGAAACAGTTACGTTCTGATCTGACAGCTGAACTGGAGTAATTGTAAATTTCTTATAAGTAATAGCGTTTACTTTCTGACCATTTTCATCTTCGAAAACCTGATTTGTTGTATCGTTGTTGCCAGCATAGTTGCCTTTACCAACTACAGCGATATATGCTTCATGGCTGGCATTACCTGTTACATTGTGGAAGTATTTAATTTCAAAATCTTTTCCTTCTTCTAATTTAACAGTTTTATGTGTAATTGGATCAGTATAAGAATAGTTGAATGTTGCGCTTGCAAAAGTATGAACTTTTCCATCATAGATAAATGACTGATTAGCTACATTAACTTCTTTTCCATTTGCATCATATACTTTAAATGCATTAGCTACATCATTAGACCAGATAATTTTCTGACCAACAATCTTAAAGAAAACTTCTTTACTTCCAGTAAAGTTTTTATTACTTGCTTTTGGTGCTAATGTTAATGTACCAGTACCAACTTCTTTATTTGCATCCTTTGAATCTGGATAACTAATTGTAAACTGACCAAGATCAATATTTACAGTACCTAATTTAGCTGTAATCTGTGTATTGTTATTGGAATCTTTTACTGTAGGACGAATCTGATGTCCGGTATAGCTTTGATCATTTACATTTACAGTTAAAGAAGACATATCAGCTGGTGTAATCGTAAATGTAGTTGTTGTAGTAGATGTATTGTCATAATCACCTTTTCCAACAATTGTTACAGTTGCAGTACCTACATTTGTACCGTTTGCAATAGACTTAATTTCGTAATCTACATCTTTTTCGAGCTCTTTTGTTCCATCCTTTACAATCAGTTCTGGAATAATTGCTTCTCCTGTGTAAGTATAAGATGCTTTTTCTGTAGAAACAGTCCAAGCACTTGCCTGTGGTTTGCTGATTTTAGAATAACGGTATACAGCTGCAGGCTGTGTAGTAATATTATTTCCGCTTGCATCAACACCACAGAAATTTTTATTTGTAATTGTAATCTTAGTGCATTATTTACGTATAATATTTATTATTTCACAATTATACAATTACGTTGGCTGTTGATCGGCGGAACTATATTTGATGATTATATAAATCGTTGTATTCTATATGAAACGAAAAAAGAAATCGTTGCATTTCGATTGGAACGATTTTATACTATATATTACAAATCAATATTGGGTTTCAAAGGATTGAAAATGTGGAGGAAAATGTATCATGAGGGAAAGCAGAACATTGGAATATAAGGAAAATCTGTCATCTAACACGTTTCTGAAAACGATCAGTGCCTATGCTAATTATGGCGAAGGAAAGATTATATTTGGAATCAATGATCAGGGGAACGTCATCGGCATAACAGATCCAGTGAACGGATGTCTGAATCTGGAGAATAAGATCAATGACAGTCTCAGTCCTGTGCCGGAGTTCCGTCTGGAGATACAGGAAAATACGATCGTGCTCACTGTTTATGAAGGCAGGTATAAGCCTTATCTCTATAAAGGTAAAGCTTATAAAAGAAATGATTCTTCTACAGTTGAAGTGGATCGTCTGGAATATAACCGGTTGATCCTGGAGGGCTGTAATCAGACTTTTGAGGAGATCACTTCATTCAATCAGCAGCTTACTTTTGCTAAATTGGAAACAGAATTTATCCGGGTGATGGGCATTGAGAAGATCAATAAAGATATTTTAAAAACTCTTGAACTGTATTCTGATCAGAGTGGGTTCAATAATGCAGCTGCACTTCTTGCTGATGATAATCAGTTTACGGGAATAGATATCATACGTTTTGGTGATACCATAGATGAGATCATGGACAGGGAATCACTAGAAAATATTTCCATACTTTCTCAGTTGGAAAAAACACTTCAGATGTTCCGAAAGTATTATCAGTATGAAAAAATAGAGGGAGCCGAAAGGAAATGTATTGACAAAATCCCGGAAAAAGCCTTCAGGGAAGCAATAGCCAATGCTCTGATCCATCGAATGTGGGATATCCCGGCATCTATAAAAGTCAGTATGTATGCGGACAGGATTGAGATCAGTTCTCCGGGAGGGCTTCCTGCCGGAATCAGCGAAGAGGAATACCTGAATGGTCAGATATCCATACTCAGAAATCCTATTATCGGAAATGTGTTCTTCCGGCTGAAATATATTGAGAAATTTGGAACCGGAATCATGAGGATCAATCATGCTTACAGGAACGCACTGATAAAACCATCGTATCAGTGTTTTTCTAATTCTATCAAAGTAATTCTTCCTGTTATAAGGGAAAACTATGACCTGAGCGAAGCCGAACAGATACTGGTCAGCATCCTTAAGGGAAAAGAAAAAATGTCAAGATCAGAAATTGAGAAAGCAGCAGAAATGGAAAAGAGTAAAGCAGTACGTACTCTGAACAGCCTGATTGAAAAGAAAATCCTGAAAAAAACAGGTGCAGGCAGGGGAGTCAGATACACCTTGAAATAGCAGAAAGCAATATAAGGATAAGATTCTGTTAGAATATATGGTATAGGTTTATTAAAAAGAAAGACTCCGATCGCAATGACCGGAGCCTTCTTTTTAGGAATCTGTATTAATTACCCAAATGGATTATTTAACAGTAGCCTTTTTCAGGTTTGACCATGGGCTGAAGACTTTCTTTCCGTCTTCGGATGTTCTGTTGAATGCATGCATTCCAACTACCCATGTTCCCTTTGGTACTTTCTTGAATGTTGCTGTTACTGTACCTTCTTTGAGGTTCAGTTTCTTGTGATTGCCATAGTGGTATGGACGTGTCTCACCGTTTTCTTTCTTGGAGCCAGTTCCAAGTACTACATCGTAACCAGTTGCATTTGCAGCTGCTTTGTATGTTACTTTGATAGTAGATCCGCTTACTTTAACGTTTGTGATAACCGGAGCATCTGGTGTGATTGCTGTTACAGAGAATGGATAAGCATTGGACCATTCACCAAATACTTTCTTACCGTTCTCATCACGTGTCCAAGCGTGGCAGTATGCATAGTACATACCCTGATCTACATATTTGAATGTAGTAGAAGTCTGTACCTGATTCTTACTGATAGATGTATAATCTTTGTTTGTGATGCAATCACGGTCTGTAGAAATTACATAATCATAACCTGCAGCGCCGTCAGCTTCACCAGAAAGGATAACAGTTGCTTTGTTACCAACAACTTTAACATTGCTGATTACTGGAGCACCAACATTTTCAGATTTCTTTACAGATACTTTCTGGCTTCCTGTATAGCTCTTGCTATCAGCTTTAGCTGTTACAGTAGCAGTTCCATCACCATTGTCTTTTACATCGTATTCTGTTGCTGGAACGATTACGCTACCATTAAGTACAGTAGTTGTTAATTTACCGTTTGTTTCGGAAATTTCAACTGTTGTATTAGCAATGTCTTTTTTAACAATCTTCCATGTTATATCAATAGTATATGTGTTTGTAGTGTCATTTACAACTGGATTGCTGAATACTCCAGTCCATTCACCTGTACCATTGCTCAGTTTATATCCATTTTTAAGCTTTAATGTAGCTTTTAATACTTTATTTGAAGCTGTAACATCTACATTGTTAGAAAGTCCTGTGAATTCATAATCAGTTCCTTCTACTAATGTTTTATCGCCAACCTTAATTATTACATTTGGTGTAACAGCTACACCACCAGCATATTCTGTGTCTGATACAGTAATATTTTTGCGACCTACAGTAACTCCTTCAATTGCGAAGTCCTGAGCTTTTGTATAAGTTACATCGCTTCCTTCAAATTTTGTAGAACCAGCATAGTTTCCAATACCTGTAACATAAACATATGCTTTTGGTCCGGTAATATTATTGAAATACTTGATTTCATAATCTTTACCTTCAACAAGATTCATAGTTCTATATTTAGCTACGCTTGGAACAAATTTAATGTCTTTAAATGTTTTTTCTGTTCCGTCATATCCAAATACATAATTTGTTTTGGTAAAGTCAATCTTATCACCGTTTTCATCAAATGCGTAGAATGTACCATTTAAATAGCTGGTAGTAAGTGCTCTAGGAAGAATCTTAAATCCAACTTCTTTAGTTTCACCAACAAAGTTAGTATTTGTTTTTACTGGTGCTAATGTTACTGTTGCATCACCAACATTTACATTTACTTTAGAAGTTGTTGGGTATGTAATTGCAAAATCAGAAGCGCTCAGTTCAACATCATTTAATGTGATTTTAAAATTAGAAGTTGTTGGCTTAATCTGACTTCCTGTATAGGTAAATGCTTCTTTTTCTGCGTCAGTAGTAGCTTTTGCTTCAACTTTAACATCACTCAGATTTGCTTTGTTAATTGTAAATTTAGCTGTCTGAGTTCCAGAATAATCACCTTTTCCTACAACAGTTACTGTAGCTTCACCAGCATTTTTGTTGTTAGAGCAGGACTGGATTTCATAATCAATACCAGATGCCAGTTCTACACCATCAACTGTTAATTTTACAGTCGGTGTAATTGCTTTTCCAGTATAAGTATAAGATCCTACAACTTCAAGTTTTGCATTAGTATCAGCGATATCTTTGTTAGTTACAGTTGTTGTTTTGGAAGCAGTAACTTCAGTTGTACCAGTTGTATAGTTTTTGTTTTTAATATCTGTTTCTACTAATTTTGTAGTAATTGTTGCACCTACTGAAACAGGAGTTGTGCTTGAAGTATATGTTAATTTATATGCATCTGCCGGAACATCTTTTTTCTTTCCTGTAGCGCCTGCTTTAACAGTAACTTTTCCATCCATGTAGTCAGATGCGGTCTGAAGACTTCCATTGTACTGAACTTTTTCAGGAACAGTAATATCTGCAGCTTCGATTACTGCGGCATTAATTGCAAATGTACCAATTTTAACACGGCCACTATAGTTTCCAGTACCTACAATGTAAACTTCTACGTCTTTTTTGGAAACAGCCTTAGCATTTGTGTTATCATTTACATACTCTACTTTGTAATCACTTGTAGATAAGTTAACATTTGTAGTTCCACTAACAAATTTAACATCTTTAATATCTTTAGTGATTGCCTCACCAGTGTATGTTTCAGCTCCTAAATCTTCAGCAGAATTTGCTTGTTTATCTTTAGTTGTGCCAAGTGTATATCTTAATCCATCTACTGTAAGTTTATTTAATGTTACAGAAAGATTTACGGTTGTGTTTCCGATAACGTTTGTATTATCACCATTTACAGAAACAGATAAAGTTGTCGCACCACTTGCTAAAGTTGCTGGAGCAACAGTAATAGCAGAAGAAATATAAGATGTTACCTCTGTGTCGCCAATGTAGAAATGAATTGCATTCTTTACAGCTGTTGCATTAGATGCATCATCTTTTCCAATACTGTCAGTAACAATTTTGAAATCTGACATCTGATTAGCAACAACTTTAACTTTATCTGTTGTAGCTTTTGTTACATTACCTGTATAATTGCTATTTGTTTTTTCATCTTTATCTAAGGAGTCTGTAGCAATGCTCAATGTGCTTTCAGTGCCAACAGCAGTTAATCCACTTCCAGTAACTGTATATACAGATGTTGGAAGAGTTTCTCCTGTTACAGTGTCTTTAACTGTTACATGATCAGAAGAGATTTTAGATCTTTCTGCATAAGAAACAGTATTTTTCTTTAATGTTAATTCTAATTTGTCTGGATTCAGAGTACGTTTGTCAATTATAAAAGGTGCTTTAATCTGTCCTGTATATCCTGCTTTGTCTACAGTAGCAACAACCTGAAGTGTTTTTCCAGCAGGTGTAGCATTTACAAGATCGTCTCCCTCATATGTATACTTAAAGTCATTATATGAAAGACCTGAAATACCAGCAATTGTAAATCCAGCAATCTGAGTATCACTAAATGCCACCTGTTTACCAGTATAAGCTACAGTTGCGCCACCAAGATTTAATGTCGCAGATGAAACATCTACACTCTTAATTTCAATGCCTTCAATTGTAGTTTTAAATCCAGCATTAGCACCCGTTCCTGTAATCTCTACAGATACAATATGACCAGCATCAGTAGATACAAAAGTAGCTGATGTTAATTTACTATTTAAATCAGCAACACTTGTAGCACTTCCAGTATAAGTTCCTGAATGACCAACAACTTCTTTGCCATCAATACGAACTTTATAATCAAAGTTTGCAACATCAGTGCTACCATCTTTAAGATCACCAGATACAGCCAAAGCGCCTGTCCAATTTGCTAATGTTAATTTAGGTGCAGTTGCAGTTGCAACATCTGTCACGTCAGTAGTATTTTCTACAACCGGAGCTTCTGTAGCATCATCAGAAAATGTTTCAGCAGCCGGAGCTTCAGTCTCAACGGCAGCATCAGTACCATCGCTGAACTCAGCAGCCCATACCGGCACATTAGAAGTAGCAAGCATTGCAACAACAAGTGACATACTTAATGTCTTTTTTGCCATGCCCTTCTTTGTGTTTTTAATCTTTGTCATGATTATAGTTCCCCTTTCCTTAATATAACTATTTCTTTTTGGGTAAAGATTCCTAGACATAATCTGTCTGTTATGGTTAATAATAGTGCTTTCACCACTTTTTGTCAAGGGTAATGCTCAAGAATTTTACGATTTTTTTAAATTTCATACACTTCAAAAGCATTTATTTTCCTTGATTTTTCGGGTTTAAAATCTATAACTTGTTACAAATGTGGTGAGTTTTTCCTGTTTATCACAAGATGATGTAGTATTCTCTTTTTTGCCGATTCTAACAGTTAATCATGATCTGTTCTGGAAGCTGGCTTACAATCTTTCGGAAGTTTCCCGAGGTCAGATATGTATCTTTGAGCTTTTTCTTACTATATTCATATATTGTGTTTCTTGTTTGTTCTATCAAATAATCAGTGTAAAATTCTTCCCAACTGAAATATTGTCTGCTGTCTGCCAGTTCATAAGTCTTTTCTGTTACTTCAGAAGTTTTATCTATAATATTTGCTCTTAACAACAAATACTCAAATGATTCCGGTGCGTATAATACGATTTTATTTCTGGTATCTCTTATATATTGCATTACATGCTGTATTTCCGGACCGAATGCGGCTCCGTCTACAATCGCAAGGATTTCTTCTTCCCTGCTTTTCTGCAGATATGAAAGTATGTTGCTTTTTCCTCCTGCTGAGCAACATGTTTCTCCGAATAATTTATGATAGAATTCATATCCTGAATTAGAGTCTTCTGTTATTACCAGATCTGGTTGGATATCCTCTTTTGCCTGCAAATTATATAACTGATAAGTTTCATTATATATTCTTTTGGCGTTTTGATATTTCTGACTGTCTCGCTCTTGTCTCATGCCGTAAATTTCTTCGATACTATATGGTAAATGTTCCAGGCTGTCCCTTGTGACCAAAACGAAGTAATTGTCGTTGCCTTTTACCATTCTGGTAAATTCTTTACTGCGCAAAAATGGTGCTCCTTCATCAATAAATATAATGCATTGCTGCAGTGTGGCAAGTCTTTCTTTCCATGAAGCGTTTTCTATTACTACACATCGTTTTTCACATATTTTGGTAATTCCTGATGATATGCCATTGTTCTCATAATCAGAAATCATTCGAAGGAGTTCTGTTTTTCCTGTTGCAGAATCTCCCTGAATGACAGTGATATTTCTCTTTACTGTAAGATGATAATGAACTCGTTTGTTGTATATTTCAATATCATACTTTCCTGTCATGTTTTATCATCCTCTCAATAATCGGTTTACAATGATTTCGTCATCCAGTTCAAGCATGGAGTGAACCGTTTTTCCTGTGTTTACAATATAGATATCAAATGGCTGTTTTCCAAAGTCCATGATATAGCCCAGGCGAATTGTAATGTCTTTTTGTTCTGCCAGTTTTAAAATCCATTGTGCACAGTTGTTTCCGCAGGCAGATGCGTTAAATATATGATCTGAATCATTTTGCATCAATATCAGGGTTTTTACTCCTCCTGAAAGGCGTTCCGGTGGAATCGGGCCGAGAAATGGGCTGTCGATCATGCATGGACCTTTTACCTCTGATCCGTCTATATCTTTGATCATTTTTCTGGAAGTTTCTGATGTGATCCACTCATCTTCATATGTGTTATTGAAGAACACATCAGGATTAAAAATATAATTGTCTCCCGGATTGTCCCCAAAAAATATTTTCAGCATCTTGTATTCCTCCATTCTGTCAAAACTGATTATCTTTTCTTATTTTATCAAAAATATCTTCCTGTTTCCAGCATCACAAAAACAGCAGAGAACTTTTTTATCATTCTCTGCTGTTTCTCTACCATCTGCTTTAAGGTGTTAAAGCAAACATATTATTTCTTTCTAACAATAACCTTATCCAGATGCCAGATATCATCTACATATTCCTGGATAGTTCTGTCGGATGTGAACTTGCCGCTGCATGCTGTGTTGAGGAGTGCTTTCTTTGCCCAGCCTTTTTCATCTTTGTATGCTGCTTCTACGCGTTTCTGTGCGTCTGCATAGGAACGGAAGTCTGCGAGGATGAAGTAGCGGTCTGCTCTGTCTGTGTTCTTTGTGTTGAGAAGTGAATCGTACAGGTCACGGAAGAGTTCTGTATCATTGGAGAAGGTTCCGTTGATGAGCTGCATCAGTACCTGACGGATTTCTTCATCTGTATTGTAGATTACGTTTGGATCGTATCCGCCGTTGTTTTCGTAGTTGATTACTTCGTCGGAGCTTAAACCGAAGATGAATGCGTTTTCTGCGCCAACTTCTTCTACGATCTCTACGTTAGCACCGTCCATTGTTCCAAGTGTAGGAGCACCGTTGAGCATGAACTTCATGTTACCTGTACCGGATGCCTCTTTACTTGCTGTGGAGATCTGCTCGGAAACGTCTGCTGCTGCGAAGATCCACTCAGCGTTGGATACTCTGTAGTTTTCGATGAATACAACTTTGATCTTGCCATTGATGGAAGCGTCGTTGTTTACTACGTCTGCTACTGAGTTGATGAGTTTGATGATCTTCTTGGCTGTTGCGTAACCTGCGGATGCTTTTGCACCGAAGATGAATGTTCTTGGATAGAATTCCATTTCCGGATGCATCTTGATCTGGTTGTACAGATAGATAACATGCAGGATGTTCAGGAGCTGACGTTTGTACTCGTGAAGTCTCTTAACCTGTACATCGAAGATGGAATGCGGGTCTACTTCTACGCCATTGTGCTCAAGGATGTATTTAGCCAGACGCTCTTTGTTCTTGAACTTAATGTTCATGAATTCCTGGAGTGCTTTTTCATCATCTGCGTAAACTGCAAGTTTCTTTAACTGCGGAAGGTCTGTGATCCAGTCCGGTCCGATGTGCTCTGTGATCCAGTCTGCAAGGAGTGGATTTGCGTGGAGCAGGAAACGTCTCTGAGTGATACCGTTTGTCTTGTTGTTGAATTTCTCAGGCATCATTTCATAGAAGTCTTTTAATTCCTGATTCTTCAGAATCTCTGTATGAAGGCGTGCAACACCGTTTACAGAGTAGCCTGCTGCGATTGCAAGGTGAGCCATCTTAACCTGTCCGTCATAGATGATAGCCATCTTTTTGATCTTCTCATAATTTCCCGGATATTTTGCCTGGATCTCAAGGATGAAACGACGGTTGATCTCTTCGATGATCTGATATACACGTGGAAGCAGTCTGGAGAAGAGCTCGATCGGCCATTTCTCAAGTGCTTCGGACATGATTGTATGGTTTGTGTAAGCAACAGATTTTCTTGTTACTTCCCATGCTTCATCCCATCCGAGTCCTTCTTCGTCCATGAGGATACGCATTAACTCTGCTACTGCTACAGTCGGATGTGTATCGTTCATCTGGAATGTTACTTTTTCATATAATTTATGGATATCGTCATGTTTCTTTTTGTATTTGGCAATTGCTGCCTGGAGGCTTGCAGATACAAAGAAGTACTGCTGTTTCAGTCTCAGCTCTTTACCTGCATAGTGGTTGTCGTTCGGGTAAAGGACTTCTACGATATTGCGGGCAAGGTTCTCCTGCTCTACTGCTTTCTTGTAATCACCCTTGTCAAAGGAATCAAGCTCGAAGTCTACGATCGGCTCTGCATCCCAGATACGAAGTGTGTTTACTACATCATTGTCATATCCTGTGATCGGCATATCATAAGGAATGGCTTTTACTGCCTGATATCCTTCGTGGATAAATTTGTTTCCGCCCTTTTCAGGATCGTACTCTACTCTTACATATCCGCCGAAGTGTACTTCCTTGGCATATTCCGGACGACGCAGTTCGAATGGGTAGCCGTTCTTTAACCAGTTATCCGGTACCTCGATCTGATAACCGTTCTGGATTTTCTGTTTGAACATTCCGTAGTGGTAACGGATTCCGCAGCCATATGCTGCGTAATTTAAAGTTGCGAGAGAATCAAGGAAGCATGCAGCCAGTCTTCCCAGACCACCGTTTCCAAGTGCCGGATCCGGTTCCTGATCTTCGATACAGTTAAGGTCAAATCCCAGCTCTTCGAGAGCTTCTTTTACTTCACCGTAAGCGCAAAGGTTGATCAGGTTGTTTCCGAGAGCACGTCCCATCAGGAATTCCATGGACATATAGTATACGATCTTCGGATCCTGTTCGTCGTAAGCTTTCTGTGTTGCAAGCCAGTTATCAATGATAACGTCTTTTACAGAGTAGCTTACTGCCTGGAAAATCTGCTCCTGTGTAGCTTCTTCAATTGTTTTTCGATAGAGGAATTTTACGTTGTCTTTTACGCTTTTCTTGAATGCCTCTTTCTTGAACATTTCGTTTGTCATTTCATACCTCCCGTAATGGTTTCACTGTTCACTTTATTCTCAGCAATACACCTTGCGGATATTGCCGGTGAACCTCTTCATTCCGTCAACTCTTCTGTTTTCTCATATCAGAGAAATTGGGGGCAAAGAATCTCTGCCTCCAATTTCCTCTCTGAAATCAGACTGTCAAGGATAATGATACTCTTTTTTCGACAGTCTGTCATGTGTATAATTGCCGAATTTTATAACATTTTTTTGTTATCGTTACTGTTCACAGCAACACGCTTCGCGATGCACAGAATTTATGCTAATCGCATAAATTCGCGCGGTATGTCTCGGGTTTTCTGTGAAATACCTGTAACTTATCAGTACCTTGTCAGTAATTGACCGAATGTTGTCAATTACAGTTTCTTAACACCCATAGTTACTGCTTCTTTGTTGATGTTCCACTCTTTCACATAACCATCTGTCTCGCCAAGTACCATTTCGTCTGCAAGTACTTCTGACTTAATCTCATCTTCGTGTGCTTTCATGACATCCTGGATCTTGTCGTTTCCGTGAGCGTATACTACGATCTTGTCCATAACTTCGAAGCCGGCTTCCTTACGCATGGTCTGGATCTTGCTGATGATCTCACGTACGAATCCCTCTTCGATCAGTTCAGGTGTCAGGTTTGTATCAAGGACTACGGATGTTTCACCGTCAGATTCGGATACATAGCCTTCTGTCTGTGCTGTTTCAATAAGAAGGTCTTCTTCTGTAAGCTCTACATCGTTTCCGTTGATATCCAGTTTCAGGACACCGTTGGTTCTCAGTTCGTTCATTGCTGCTGTTCCATTGATGTCTGTGAGAGCCTGTCTGATTCCTCCAAGGAGTTTACCGTATTTCGGTCCTACTGTACGAAGCTGTGGTTTGAAGCTGTAGGAGATAAAGGATTCTACATCATCTGCGAATTTTACTTCTTTGACATTCAGTTCGTCTGCGATGATGTCAGTGTAGAATTCACTCATTTTCTTCTCAGCTTTTACATACATGGTTCCGATCGGCTGACGGTTCTTGATGTTTGCTGTATTTCTGCAGGCACGTCCCAGAACTACGATCTCCAGAAGCTCTTTCATGTCTGCTTCCAGATCTTTGTCGATCCATGCTTCGTTTACAGTTGGGAAGTCGCAGAGATGGATACTCTCAGGAGCATCTTTATCCACGCTTCTTACCAGGTTCTGATAGATGTCTTCTGTCATGAACGGGATCATCGGAGCTGCTGTCTTGGCGATGGTTACCAGTGCATGGTACAGAGTCATGTAAGCATTGATCTTATCCTGCTCCATTCCCTTTGCCCAGAAA
>ENA-OZGU01001381-OZGU01001381.1-human-gut-metagenome-genome-assembly--contig:-NODE-1381-length-13888-cov-10.948673_pt1 | contig 13888 bp, 7 predicted proteins | sample MGYA00244662_ERZ653670 | MGnify/ENA primary metagenome ERZ653670 (study PRJEB26926, sample SAMN06165224) | human gut metagenome | biome: ENVO:00009003; feature: ENVO:2100002; material: ENVO:00002003...
TTCTATGATAAATATCTATAAAACAAGACATTATAATTTTCACTTTTTCCATAAATAAAAAAGGGATGCTTGATAAGCACCCCTAAACAACCAACAGATTGAACTATTAATCCGTAAACATATACACGGAAAGATCAACCTTTTCTATTTCGTCTGAAATTGTATCTCCATACATTGTTAGACACACCCGATAACGGTCAATACTTCTTTGAATCTGTTGCAAGGTAGGTTTCTCGGGATATTCCGAACTGGCAAAAGTTACCAGTTCTTCACCATTCTCACTGGTACCAACCACCCGGAAGTGATGACGTACAATCCAAGTTCCGTCCGGCTGTTGCTCGATAGGCTTAGCAATCCCACGCGGTAAGATATTTTTTTGATCCATGTTTTTTGATATGTTTAATTAGTTGTTTTCTATGGTTATATTTATTCTTCAATACAAACTTTTCAAAATGTCCTTCGATATAAACATATTCCCACCATTCAGGAAGTAACATCGCTGCAATTTTACGACGGATATTGTACGTTGCAAAGTGTTTCATCAGGCCATAATAAGAGTTCATTGTACTCACAAACTTCTCAACATACGCTTCTGCAAATCCATTTTCAGCTATTCTATTAAATTTCCTGACAGCGTTATATGTGTTACCAACCACCCTGTTAGATACATAAATTCTACCCGGCAAAATGAACGCCCCAACAAACAAGACTCCTTTCTTATAATGCTGAAGATACAGCTTGCGTGGATGCAACCGTAAAAGGAGTTGTTCTTTCAGGAAACCATCAAGAAGATGGACTTTGGACAATATTTCTTCCGGAGATTTCACCACGATACAAAAGTCATCAACAAAGCGTACATAATGTCTGAATCCCAGTATTTCCATCACGAAATAATCATATACAGACGCCAGAAAGTTGGCTATGAGTTGCGACGGCAGGTTCCCGATAGCCACTCCCCTGTCAGGGTCATTATGAAACAGACTTTTATTACTGGGAAGTTTGTCCCACATGGAGACGGGAGAGCGTCTGATACACTTATTTTGTGGACAATGAAAGATAGTAACGGCTAGAAGGTAAAGCAAACATTCAATATCATCACCTTTATAATTGTCCCTTACGAATATGTTCAGCATTTCCCATACCAACGATTTCGAGATAGACATGAAGAAACTGAACAGGTCATCTTTGAAAATGTACGCATCGGCAGTATAATGCTCACTGACCTCGACTATCATGTTATTCAGATAGTGCACGGCAGACAAGCATCCCTCACCTTTCCGGCAGTTCTTGGAGACGTTTCCTTGTTCCCGGAAGCGTTCCTCTAAGATCGGCTCGATACGAAGAGCGATCCAGTGATGGACAACACGATCAATGAAAGCGGCGGCAAAAACCTCCCGATATACCGGGTAAGTCCGTATGAATACTTTTGAAAAGTCCGGTACATATTCACCGTAAATAATAGAATACCATAGCCGCACCAATGCGGACTGATAATCATTATAGAACTCAACACAATCCGTACTCGTTCTTTTCTGCCTGGCACAATCTTCGGATGCTTCGAAAATACTGCTAAGAAGTATGTCATAGATTATATTACCTGTTGCGGCGAGGGGACGAACCCGGTTCGCGTTCTGGCGGTTGTTCGTGTTGACGTTGCCGTTGTTGAAGTTCACGTTCCAACTGCTGGAAGCCGTTGCATCCGCTATCTTAGTCTTTCCCGGCTCATCACCGGGGGGATGCCCAATAAATAATTCTAATTGCTCACTCATAATCCCCTTGGCGATTATGACTCCGGCTTTGCGACTTGTTGCGATCCGTTAGCTTTTTGCCGTTGGAGATCTGCAACCGTTTTTTTGTACCAGCCGGTACTTTGCTTACCGATGCTCTCTGCAAGCAGACAGATTTCGGCAGTTTGAGTCAGGCTGGTCAAATGTCGTTCTTCACACACTCTTAGCAGTAATTTCAATGCATCAAACTCACACAAAAACTTCATCAGATAATCTGCACGGTGCTCAAGGTTCATATCTGTATTTGCATAACGGATATATTCGCAACAATGGACGGCAAGCATCATCAACTCCGTACCAAATTCATACCGGAACGCCTTGGGGAATTGTTGCCGGGCATCAATGATAAGATTCAGAAGCTTATACATCGAATTTGATATAGGAAGGTCTTGTGTAAGTGCCATGTTAATTTTTTAATATTTTAATGTATGTATTAGAGGGCGCAAAGTTAATAACTGTAAAGTAATTAACACAATTTTAGCTCAAAAAAGTGAAACTGAAAAGCCCCTACCGGGGCTTTTATTTAGCTAACTCTCTAAGGGATAAAGAATTAAAGAGATAAAGTGTTTATTGCGGCGAGGGGACGAACCCGGTACGCGTTCTGGCGGGTGCTCGGGCTGACGGTGCCGTAGGAGAAGTTCACGCCCCAACTGCTGGAAGCGTCCCATTCGGTACTAGACCAATACCAGTCATTTGTAAATATATTTTGATTACCAAACATAGAAGTTATGAGCTCATTGATTTCGGTTTTATACTTGGCCATAAGCATAAGTTCGCCCAGTGCGGGCAGGTTCCACACGGTTGTATCTTCAATTCCGTCAGATTCAAGCGTACAGGCTTTATAGGCTCTGGCAGCTTCGGCGGCAGGGGCGCCGACAGTTCCCTGGGTGTCCTTGACGCCTGCGAGGGTTTCAAGGATTACATCGGTATTTTCCTTTCCGTCGAAGGTATCATAGAGTCCTTGGTTACCATTGCCGTAGTTTTTCAGGCCGCGTAGGTCGGTACCGTAGCCGCCCCATTTGAACGTTTTATTGCCGCCTGCGTCAACGCAGTCGCTTTTGGCGATAATGAACTGGTGGCATTCGGCGCGAAGTCGGATGCCGATACGGATATACTTGGAGCGATTATTCGCGCTCATGGAGTTCCATTCGGAAGCCGTGAAAAAGACTTGTTCACCGTCTTCAATCCGAAGCGTAGCCAAAGAAAGGTCAAGAAGCGTACCTGACCATTGCATATATTTGGCGATGTCGCTTGCGGGGGTGTTTTCATTCACGGTTGTAAAACCTATTGATTTTAAGGCTTCTATCTGGTCTTGTTTATTCAAGCGCAGAAGCATGGCGTTGGCGATATTTTTATCCATTTTATTGTATAATATTAAGTTAATACTATTCGGAAGCAACAGCTCTCACATGAAGAAGGGCTGAATTTTTGTTTTGATTCGTAATACGCCCGGTATTCAGTTCGAACGCCCAGGCGGAGTTAGTATCCCAAATTGTTGATGACCAGTAGTATTTATCAGTCATCAGCATACTGTCACTACTCCAAAAGGTACGCATCATCTCATTGATTTTATCCCGGTAGCGGTACATCAGAAGCATTTGGCCAGATGAAGGAAGGAACCAGTTGGATTCATCCTCGATACCGTCACTTTCCAAAGTGTAGGCACGGTATGCACGGGCGGCTTCGGCAGCCGGCGCACCGATTACACCGCTATTGTTTTGGTCTTTCAGGCCAGTGATAATCAGGTCGGTATCTTCCTCACCCGTGAAGCAGCCGTACATGGCACCCAGTCCTTTTTGGTTCAGGCCGTCTATGGCTTTACCCTGACCGCCCCAATAGAAGGTAGTAGTCATATCGGCATTATAGCACTCCTGGGCGGCGATTACGAAGGAGTGTCCATGGGCACGGATACGAAGCCCGCGTTTGATATACAGTTGCTTATTAGCGAGCGTAAGGGAGTTCCATTCGGCAGCAGTAAAGTATGCCTTGGAGTTATCCGAAATACGATTACAGGCAAGATGCAGATCAAGCAGACCGGCGGCCCACTTGATACGTTGTCCAAATTCAGATGCGCGAGAATTCTCGGTGACATCCGAGAAGCCCACGGCGTTCAGTGCTGCCACTTGTGCCTGTTTATTCAAGCGAAGCAGCGTTGCGCTTTGTTCATTCGTCATAGTTACTTGTTGATTAAATCATTAATATCCATATTGTCTTCAGCGAAGCGTTCGAGATATTCTTCGTAGGTTTCGCCGTTATAATATTCAAGGACTTCATTGATGTTGTCCAGCGTTACGTTATCGTAGTACGGTTCTCCGCCATAAGACTCATTATTGAACCAGTTGATCAGGTCGATGTAGGCATCTATGACGGTAAGGATGACAAGGCCGTCGATACCGGATTCAAGGGATTCGATTTCATCCGTTTCACGGATAACTGTCAGTTCATACGTGCCGTTGACTACCGGTTTATCCTGTCTGTTGCCGTCCTCATCCATTCCGGCAACTCCATATTCGAGAATGGCAAGAAGCTCGGAGCCGTCAGCCTTCAGTGTCATGTTCGAGATACGGAGCATGGAAAGTTTACGGGATGCCGTTTGTGAAGCGAGGACGTCACGGAGCATCTGAATGACGTCAAGTTTAGGCGACGTTTCAAGACGCAGGCGTTGGACGTTCGGCATGGATTCTATTTGCAGGCCGGACGGGGCGGAAAGACCTGTATAGGTCAGTTCAGGAAGACCGACAAAACGGAGGCTTGTCATTGTTGCTGGAAGAGAGATGTCATTAATCGGAGAAGTCTCTGCAAGAGTGATGTTCTCCAGTTTGCTACCGGACGCATTGATATGGGCGATACGTGGGCATTTGTCGGTGACGAGCGTAGCGATTTGTGTGTTCCGGATATCGAGTGATACGAGGAAGGGCATTTCGCCGCAGTTCAGCGAGGTAAGCGGTGCGTAAGAACCGATGGATTGTTCTGTATGGGTGTCAGAGCCCAAGATAAGGGTTTCCACAAGTTGCATGGCGGAGAAGCTCACCGTACTTGACAGGGAGATTTCAGACAGGTCGAGCAGCTTCATGCGGTCAGCCTGATAGATATACAGCAAGGCGCCTTCCTCATGTGAGAAGTTGGTGAATACATATTCTTCGCCCGCTTCAAGGAAGCAGCTTTCGGAAAGGTTGCCGCTAGCGTCATTGCCGACACCGAAGTAACCGTTTTTAGCAGCGACAATCCGGATGGTGGCGTTTGATTTGGAAGATACGCGCCCGGAAATTACACCGCTGAAGAAATCACCGGTTTGGAAATAGCCGTCACGAATACGCCAACGTCTTTCGATGAAAGACGGAAGGGCGGTAAGTCCAAGACCTTGCAGGGCATAGAAGTAAATAGCATCAGAGGTGGCGGTATAGGAGATGTATTTCCGTTCACCGTCGTAAGAACTAACCAGTTTCTGCCATTTTTTGAGCCGTTTGTCAATGAAGAAATGCGTAGCTCCTTCGGGTGAGAACGGGTGCAGGGTGACGCCGTCAATGGTCGCCTGAACGTTACGCATGGCGGCGGCAACGGTACGCAGGGAGAGTTCCGTACCGGATGAGTCAGTCCACACTACTTGCTGGAGATAGATGTTATTAAACAGAACGGAGCCGTAGCCAGCATAAGGGTTAGTGAATGTTTCATCGCTCGTCCGGTTGGGGTCCACCTCGGCGTCAACCGTGCAACCACCGTCGTTGTCCTTGCTATTGAGCGTATCACAGTCATAGATTTTATTCAGGTACATGCGCATGGCATCCTCGGAGCTGTACACACCGTCTGTTACGGAAGCATACTCTTCCAAGAACCACATCGGCTGCATATTCTTGGCGCGTTGGTCAGTGGCGGCAAGGTAGTCGGTGAAGATGTCATAACTCAAGACACTTTCTGGGCAGGCGTATTTATACAGGTTTTCCTTCCATGTTCTTTGCCAGTTCCCGCCTTTGGAGTAATCGCAGGAATCACAGAAGCGCAACCATCGGTAGAGGTTATACGGCACTTTCTTACCCAAAGCGTAATCAATGGCGAGCTGGTCATCATCGACAAGCGATTCAAAGTAGTAAGTCCATGCCGGGAAGGTATCAGCAGAGATAGTTCCGTTATCCACGAGTTTTTGAACCCATGAGGACTTGTCCGTTTTCATGGCCATCATATCCTGAACAGAACCGACGCCCTGAAACCAGTCCATACCTTGGTAGTTAAGAAGTTCGAAGCCTTCAACCGGATTCAGGATGTCACCGGTGACATTCCATTTGCCGTTTTCATACTTCATGGAACCGGACTGCTTTTTCCAGACACCATCCTGGTACCTCATTATCCGGTATGAGCTGCCACAATACAGGGAAAGCAGGTACACACTGTCCGTATCGAGGCCGTCAGTCTGTTTGAAGCGTATCTCAATTGCGTCTAAAGTTTCGTCAGGAGTACCGAAGAACTCTATGAAGTCACCATAATTCAGGCAACCTTTGTTATAGCCGGGGGTATCTTTGAAGCCGAGGGCAAACTGTTCCCCTTTGTCTTCTTTCCAGTTGCCTTTGGCATGGAAATAGACGTTTTGCAGGCTGTCATCCTTACACCGATAGGTGGCTACCGGGTGATTGGCGGTAGAGTGGTTCATCTGCAAATCTTCGATATGCAAGTCACCGCTGTCAAATGTTCCGTCAAATGCACGTTGGACAGGTGTCATATAGTTACCACCCAAGGCACGGTATGTAACGTTCATCATTTCACAGGCGCCGCAGTCGTTCGCATTGCCGGAATCGGAGTAATCGACTTTTACGGTAATGACATCGACCGGGATTGTATTATCACCGACCTGTACTTTGTTGATGGCAGCCAAGGCTATTGCACGGCGTCCTTCCTCCGTCGTATCGTCCGGATTAAGTAATATGATTCGAGTGTCCTTGTTTTTGCCTTTGCTCTTGGCGAGGTAGTAGCGTTTATTCTTTACCGGGCGTTTGGCAGAGGTGGTTCCCTGGTTGCGGGTTTGGACACTCACGGCCTTGAAGTTACGCCACGGGCGTTCGGGGTCAAAGTAATAGAGCGTGATGTATATCTTCGTACTGGTGGAAGTGGTGCCGTCCAGTGCTTCTATATCGGAGCCTTCATAGGGGCATTCGACAATGTAAGGCATACCGCGTGAATAGATTTCGGCAGCCGACGGGCGGCTTTGGGTACTACCCTCGGCTGTCTGGCTTTTAAGGATGTCCTCAAAGGCGTATTCCTTCACCATTACCTCTGTATCGGTCAGACGGACAAGGTAGTTCTTGAACGCCTGTGCCCATTCCATATAGGAGTTCCAGGCCATCATGTAATAAAGATACAAATCACCCAGTTTGCCATCCATCGTTATATACTTGGTCTGAATCAGGGAGCCGCCGCCCGGAACATAACCAAGGCAGGCGACTTCCTCACCGCTGAGGAAGAGTTTCATCATGGAATACCGTGTGCCGTCACGTTCAACGTAGTTGCTTGCAGGTTCAACAACCACGGCTACGGTTATCTTTTCACCCTGTCGATAGGCGCGTTCTTCACGACGGGAAACGCCATTGTTACAGAAGATGCCGACCACCCGGCCGGTGACATAGAAGCCGGCACCGGACGTTTCGTCATAGCAGCTAAGGAGCAGGGCATCATCATCGGTCACGTTCTTGGAAGCGAAAGCGAACTGGATGGCGGCACCGTTGGATTCGATGGACGAGCCGGCAAACGGGGCATGGTTTAATGACACGCCCACATTCTCGGCTACGCGAAGGCAGTTCTCACCCAAGAATGTGCCAAAACCGTTGGTAGTCCAGTTGGCACCGTCCACTTTCATTTCATAATTACCGCTGACAATGCTATGGTCAGTTTCCTGATTGGTACGGGATGAGAAGTCAAAGTTATAGATGGCGCCTTCTTTTATGGCGGCGTCAATGGCGGAACCGCTAACTGTCACCCGGACAGGTTCGCTAGTCACGTCCTTGCATACGGCAGTATAGTTGACCGTATCGGTGCCGTCAGCCTTGTAGCCCTGCAGTTGTTGTTTGACCTGATAGGTTTTGTTACGACTGGCAGCAATTTGTGTTACCTGCACGTTATTGGCTTTCACGCTGACGGGTGAAGTCATTTCCAACGGGTCATAACAGGCAACATCAAGTTCTACGGTTTCGTACAGTCGGACTACTCCACCGTTTTTATCATCGTATCTCAAGGCGACAAGAGGTGTGGAACTATTCGGGTCAATTACCATGACAGCCGTGTAGATGACATTTCCTTTCACTCCGGATGCGACATCCGTTCCTTGGATGCGCAAGGGATAGGTACCGTGTTCTAGGCCGAGGGAAGCAGGGCGGATTACAACGGAGTGCGAGTAGTTGTCATTTACAACGGTGGTAGACAGGGATTGCCATTCACCATTAATCTTGATGTCAACCTGGGCACTGATACCTTTATCAGAGGTGTTGTTTCCGAACTTATAGAGTGGAAGGCTGAAACTTTCAGTTGTCGGAGTAAGCAGAGTTTCAGGGGTATAGTTGAGCACCTGCACACAGGTACAGGTAATATCAACAGCTGTTACATTGACATTCTTGGAACCGGTGTTGCCGCTTTCGTCAGTGGCTATCAGCTTGAATTTCCGAGTACCGGCAGCCGTAAAGTATGTGGTGAAGTCCAGTTCAAAGGAGAAGTCCTTCATGTCACCGGAAGATGCTTTGTTGACGGTTTCAGTCCAGACGGTAAGCCCGCTTTCACGGTCTACGAGTTCCAGTTTCTCAATCAGGTTGTCAGAGGATTCGACACCGTTCGAGGTCACGGAACGAATGGCGGCAAAGGTTCGTAGCGTGGAGCCGTAAGAGCCATAGACAGGTGTCGACTGGAAAGCAATGGCAACAATGGTACCACCAGTTTGACCGCCGCCACCCGTGCCGATAGCGAACTGCACTTCATCGCCAAGGGTTTCACCGGCAGCGTTCTTCATCTGAAGTTTTACAATGCCTTCTGTTTCCACGTTTACGTCGAGGTTAGCCGGAACATAGGCATAGGCGCCACCAGTTGAAAAGGCGTCCTTTCCCCCTTCCGCCGGTTCATCGGAAGTTTCAAAAACGGAACCGCCACCACCATTCCCGAAGGGTTTCCAAAGAGAAGGGGTCGCAAAATCGGACACAGCACCCTGGAACTGCCGGGTTTCCATTTCATACTCGCCTGTTTTGTAAGTAATGATGAGACCCGTTCGCTCATATTTGACGCCAGATTCCTGTTGATAGGAGACAATGGCGGCAATAGCGGTTTCAAGGGTATAGTAGCCGTCTTTCAATGGGCGGATCTCATCAACAATGACGATGGGGTGTGTTACATCGTCAGCGGGCGTGCCGCTCTTCATATCCTCAAGGGCTTGCTTATCCTCGGCGGACAAAAGGCCGGCTTGTTCAAGGGTAGCAGAAGGCAGACGGAAGCTGTCATCCGTTTCTTTACCGGTTGTTTTGGACACTTTCTTAAAATACACATCGAGATAGGAAGCGTCAGACAGGACGGAGAAAGAACCCGGTTTGATTATATCGGAAGGGATATTTTTCATTGTATCTTCCAAAGACTTTCCACGGTTGCCGGGGAAAGCTTCTTCTTCACCTTCCCCAAGAGACAACGGTTCAGGCAGACATTCAGAAGGAACTTTACTTTCTTCGTTCAAAGGAGCGATACCGTTCGCTTTTCCTATCCTTTCCTCAAAGTCATTTATTACAGAAGTCCATTTGCCCCATGCAACACTCTCATTGGAAACAATACCTATTCGTGAGATTGTACAAACTGTACCTAAATATACACCTTCGGCATTGTCTGACATGGTAGCCAGTTGTATACACGAAGTGAATGATTGACAAACCTTATTAAGCTCCAACCGTTCAATTTGTATATTTACAGGAATCTTAGACGAATCAACAGACAAAATACACCGATAATTCCCAATAGAAGAATCCCCGGAATACATTGTTTTTAATTTATCTTTAAAGCTACCAATAGTAGTAAAAGAGCCAATACTTTTAAATGGGTCAGTCAAAGGATTGGATTTATCAGACACTCCTGTTATACGTTTCAATAACTCGGCGTCTCCATCCGATAAATCTTTTGCAATCTTATTGACATTCTCCACTAATGCATCAAAATCACCATTCACCATTTTAGCAATGGTACTTGAAAGTAAATCAATAGATATTTTCCGACCGCCACTAACTTCAACGTACATATCTTTGGATAGCTCTGTTGTATCAGTCAGTTGCTCTATTGTAAGACTGTTTGTCTTCAACGCTTGTAACACAAGGCTAATAATCTGTTGTTTTTCTGTTTCTGTCATAATTCTCTTTTTTAATCATTTTCATATACCCATACAAGCTCAATGGTCATACCAAGATTATCTATGTCGCAATCATAGACATTATCAAGATAAAGTTGGAACTCCTTCAGAGCACCAATATCTCCACCGTTAATACCTTTCAAGACACATACACCATCCCTACTGATTACACTCCCTTCAATGAGGTTAGTATACGAATCTCCTTTATATAGTACAGCACGCAAATTTATCGAACCGTTGTCCAAATCGTTCTTTAGTCTATCCAGTCCATTAACTGTAAGTTTACCGTAACCTCTTCTACCAATATACTTGTTATCTATGTCAGTCGTCTTGATTGCAATCAAATCCCAATATGAATTTTCATCAACACCTGGGTGATGAATACTGTTGACAGTAACCATAGTATCACTATTAATAGAAACTCCAGTATTAGGAATAGCCTTAGTCATATTGATATATGCTCCGACCTCTGCAACCCCACTTTCTGAACCATACTTGATACTACGCATTCCTTCATCATCTGCTATCCTATAAGCACCGCTTTGTACACACCTCATAGCAAGCTGGTTATTCCATTCCAAAACAGGATTCATCGTTCTTACCTTCTGTAACATTTGATTGAACACAAAACTCTTCAATCCCTCTATTTGCTGGTTAAGTTCCGGAACATTACTTTCCTTTCTGGTATATCGAACACCATCAAAGTAGACGTAATTACAGCATAAGACACGATTCAATAATTCAGCAAGCCACACAGGGCATCCCATCCCATTTCCAAGCGTGAATAATACTGTTGTATATTCGTGGCTGAATAGCTCAACAATATCCTCATCAGAGGTCACGAACTGCTCATTATCCACACCGAACGTCCATCCGTTATCTTTGAAACCACCAGGAACGCGAAAATCAAAAAAGTATTGCATCCCATCTATCCACCAGACAGCATCAAGACGCTGCTTATTATCTTTCATTGAATACTGAATAAGGCTGGTTTCTGATAACTCACATTCATCGTCCGTAACTTTAAAAATCTCACTCGTATTCCCATTAACTGTTACAGTATAGTATCCACATGGAAGCAATGAAATGTTATAGAAATAAAGAATCTTATCATCATTCATCTTCCATGAGCTTAATGATACAGGTGTAGATATATTACTTAAAAGATTATTAATGTAAACAATAGGCTCCTGCTCTCTGGGCGTCAAAATCAATTCAACAAAAATCCGGTCTGTACGTGCAAATAACTGCACATATTTGCTCTTCGCTCCAAACTTATCGGTAGACGGAGAAAAAAACAGTGGGGTAAACGGGCTTATAATCATATTCTAGGCTTTTGTTATTGAACGGACAAATAAATCATACTTCACTCCCTCATTTCTCTCAACCACACTACTCACCTCTTTGATGTAACCTTCGTAAACAAGGCCACCTTTTTGAATCTTAATCGTTCCATCATCTGTTTGTGGAATATCCTCATCAAAGGTTGTAAATGAAACATCTCCACAAGTGACCAAATGCTCTTCAAGTATAAAGTCATCAGTTAATTTCACATCATTGACTATAACATTGCTATTCCCATCCGAAGAAGCATAATGAAGAGAATCAGCGAACATGCCAATATACTTAGCATTAGCTTTCAACATAGCTTTCTGCCAATACATAACATTAAACATTGCATCAGGATTTAGAACACCTGCAATCTTCCAATCCGCATTCCTTTCTAGTACATATTCCGCTTTCCCAATAACCTTATTATAAGCGAGCATTGCGCCAACGATAAACACATCATTATCACTTTCGTTATCAGTAGAACTACTTCCCCTTTTCTGTGACACGATTTCCAAGCCATAAGCATCTGCACGATAAGGACTCACTAACTCTAGTGTATTGTCTGTTACTTGCAATCCAGTAGTATATTCAGCAGTAAATCGAAATTCATCACGACCATTCAAGCATTCATAATCAACTTTATCATAACCAACTTTAACTCGTGCATATATCCTAGAACTGTCTACTTTAAATTGAAAATCTGAAATGCTTCTTGATATATTCTTATTACCATTAAAAGTAAATAAGCTGTCACGATGGACAAACTTTACAATATCCCCCTCAATCTTCTGAACAAAGCCAAAACAGGCTTCCATCCAGTCTACAAACTTCGTATATGAGGTATATAATTTAGCAGACAATATCCCACGAATACTTTCGGCAGCCAAAATAAGGCAATTGTCCAACCGATTGTCTACACCGGAAGCTATCTCGCCTTTTATACCCCCTTTACCACCATTCATACTTTTGAGCAAACTATTCAGAACAGTAATAGGTTTTACCACATCTATATTGATAGGTGATGCTATTGAAGTCCATTTAACCTGTAGTGAATATTTAGAAAAATACACCTTTCCAGGTCCGTTAACATTCATATTACCTATCGGATCATGTATGACAAATTGAAGACATTCACCATCTTGAAGGTCTATTGCATAAACATCCCGATATTGTTCGGGTCTATAAGTGTCTTTTTCTGTTGTATGTGTATTTCCTGAATAATCGGTATTTATCCAACTCGCAATAGTGCTTGTGGTACCGTTCCCATCAACTTTAGCAAGTGTCAACATTACATCTCCTCTGCCTAAATAAAAGTTGAATTCGGGAGTTATATATACCTTGACTGGTTTATGCGCCCTTAAAAAAGCAGGTACAGAAGTATCTAAAGTCACAGAATTTATTTCTACAGGACTATCTGATTCTGGTAAGTCTTTTTCTACGACTTCCAATGGAAGAGACTGGAATATAGTTTTTCCTGTTATATCTCTTGAGAAATCAACATATTGCCCTCCATCTTCTAAAGAGTATCCACCACATATATAGTTCGCGTAGTAATTAAACGGTAGTCTATCATAATAAAGCTGATATACATCTTTTATCTCATCTACCGAATATTCGTACTGCGTTCCTTTGTTAGCCTTTATGATATTAGCGACACTATCATCTATCGAATTAATAGAAACAGTATTTCCATCATAGGTCAATGAACCGAAATCCAGTCGGCAACTGAAGAATTCTTCATAAGTATGAGAATTAGTTATAGTATAAACAGTGATACTAGCATTAGAAGCCAGGTATTTGCTCAAATACTCCTCCAATATGAGATCATAGGCTTCTCCCACAAACTGGAATTTTGAAGTAAAGGTTCTAGTTATTCCTTCAAGTCCGGAGCGTTTACGGGAAAACTTTATTTCATCCCAATTCTGAATACAAGATTTGGGAATATCATAAGAAATACTATCAACGGTAAGTACATATTTACAAAGCATTTTAACTCCTTTTGAACGTTCACGAGCAAATATATAGAAAAAGCCAACCGGTTTCCCGATTGGCTAAATTCTTGAAAATCATGCTTTGCTAAAATGCAATATAACTATCTGTTTTTCAAAACAATATCTATACCAAGGAATAAAAAGGACTTTTCAATGTCCTACATACTAATCTTTCCCTTTTAAAATGTCATAGAAATGTTCTACAGGTTAAATATGCATTATAAAAACAATTATATTAATGCAGAAACAGTACGTACCCCTTTAAATAGTTTCCCTAGTTCCTTATGTTTAGTAAAACACCAACCATGAACTTTTAAAAATAAATCTAATTCTGCTTGTTTAGGTTTAGCCGTATATGCTCCTAATACATTCTTCCTATTTGTTTTAAATTCAATATCTGACAATTTTATTGCCGGTATATTGCAAAT
>ENA-OZGU01001385-OZGU01001385.1-human-gut-metagenome-genome-assembly--contig:-NODE-1385-length-13835-cov-4.596009_pt1 | contig 13835 bp, 10 predicted proteins | sample MGYA00244662_ERZ653670 | MGnify/ENA primary metagenome ERZ653670 (study PRJEB26926, sample SAMN06165224) | human gut metagenome | biome: ENVO:00009003; feature: ENVO:2100002; material: ENVO:00002003...
GGGCTCGGAGATGTGTATAAGAGACAGGCACAGGAGTGGTGAGGCCGGCCTCGGCAATCACTTCCATGACCGCATCGCCCGCCCCGCCCGCCAGCACGCCTTCTTCGGCGGTCACAATCAGATCATGCGTCCGGGCAGCTTCAATGACCGCCTCGCGGTCAATCGGCTTCACAAAGCGCATGTCCCAAAGCGTGCCGTCCAAATTTTGCGCTGCCTTCTCGAGTACATTGGTCATGGAACCAAAACCCAAAAAGGCCGTGCGAGTGCCGGTTCGCCGCTTCAGCGCGCGGCCAATCTCCACCGTTTCGAAATCCTCTCCGGGATCCGTGCCCGGTCCCTTGCCGCGCGGATAGCGCACTGCGGCCGGGGTATCCATGGCAAAAGCCGTGTTGAGCAGAAGCCGTGTTTCTCGTTCGTTGGAGGGCGTCATCACGGTCATATTCGGCACACTGCGGAGTTCAGCAATATCGAAAACACCCTGATGTGTTGCGCCGTCCGCCCCTACGATGCCGCCGCGATCGACGGCAAACATCACCGGAAGATTCTGCAGCGCCACATCATGAATGAGCTGATCGAGTGCGCGCTGCAGAAATGTGGAATAGATCGCTACAACGGGCTTCAGACCGCCGCATGCTAGACCAGCAGCATAAGTGACGGCATGCTGCTCGGCAATGGCCACATCGCGATAGCGGTCCGGAAAGTTTTTCTCAAATTCAACGAGACCGGAGCCCTCACGCATGGCCGGTGTGATGGCATAAAGGCGATGATCGCGGGCCGCCATACTGTTCACCCAGCGGCTGAAGATCTGCGTATAGGTTGGCGCAGAGGGTTTTCCGGACTTGACAATGCCGACTTTCGGATTGAAAGGCGACACGCCGTGATAAAGCGTCGGATCGGCTTCGGCAAAGGCATAGCCCTTGCCCTTGATGGTGGCCGTATGGAGCACCATCGGACAGTCCATCTGCCGAAGATTTTTCAAGACTTCAACGAGCGCAAAGATGTCATGTCCGTCGACAGGACCGTAGTAATTGAGGTCAAACGTGGAAAAAAGCGCGGCCTGAGGGCTGAAAAACCCGATGGTCTGCCGTTCCATGAGCTTAGCCACTTCCCAAAGATGCGGCACGGGCTTGAGCACGCGCTTGCTGATCTCGCGGGCGCAGTTGAAGGCTCTCGTCGAGACGATCTTGGCTAGATTTTTGGAAAGCGCACCCGCCGGCGGCGAAATGGAGCAGTCGTTGTCGTTGACGATTACCAGGAGCTTTACCCCCTTTTTCCAAACCCCCGCATCGTTGAGCGCCTCAATCGCCATACCCCCGGTGAGTGCACCGTCACCGATCACCGCGATGGCCCAGCGGTCACGTTCACCCGCCAAATGGGCTGCTACGGCCATGCCGAGCGCTGCCGAAATAGAGGTTGAGCTGTGCGCCGTGCCGAAAGCGTCGTACTCGGATTCTGAGCGCTTGGGGAACCCTGAAATGCCGCCAAGCTGGCGCAGTTTGGCCATGCCTGCTCTGCGGCCGGTCAGAATCTTATGTGCATAGGCCTGATGTCCCACATCCCAGACAATGCGGTCGTAGGGCGTATTGAAGACATAGTGGAGCGCAATGGCGAGCTCAACCGCTCCCAAAGAGCTCGAGAGATGGCCGCCCGTCTTGGAGACGGAATCCACAATGAAGTGCCGCAGTTCTCTGGCAAGCTCTGGGAGCGAGGATTCCGGAAGTTTCCTCAAATCCTCTGGCGCCGATATCTTGTCGAGTACTGGATAGTCCATTGGCTCGCCAAAAGGAATGGGGTTCTTCTCTTCGCTCATACTCATCCGCCCGTCTCCGCTGATCACCGCTATGGGGTTTGCTTTCTTTTTTAATCAAGTAACGTCGATTCAATGCGTGCGGCGCACGACATAAAGCGCAATTTCGCGCAGCCGCGCTTCAGCGCCGGCCGGCACTGCCGGGTCAGCCGCAAGGAGCTGCAACGCTTTTTCGGCATCCTCTTCGAGCGCGTTGGCGCGTGCCTTGGCGCCGTCGAGTCCTAAAAGTGAAACCCAGGTAGGCTTGTCGTCCTTGGCATCTTTGCCGGCCGTTTTTCCCAAAGTCATCGTATCCTGCGTGCAGTCGAGAATATCGTCCACGACTTGGAAGGCCACGCCGAGGGCATCCGCATAAGCGGCAAGCCCCGCCTTCGCCTGATCTCCAAGCGCGGTCCAAATGCCCGACTGAGCGCCCATGAGGACGGCAGCCATGATCATGGCGCCCGTCTTCATCGCCTGCATTCGAGAGAGTTCAGCCGCTCCGGGTTTTTGCCCCACCATTTCCAAATCAAGCGCCTGGCCGCCGCACATGCCCCAGACGCCGGCGGCACGGGCCAAGGTCTGCACGAGACGCTGCGCAGCTTCGGGCGGCACCGAGGGCGACGACAGCACAGTAAAGGCCTCAGTCTGCAGCGCATCGCCCGCAAGCATCGCCATCGCTTCGCCGTAGCGCACATGCGTCGTGGCACGGCCTCGGCGGAGCGTGTCGTTGTCCATGGAGGGCATGTCGTCGTGCACGAGGCTGTAGCTGTGAATCATTTCAAGCGCGAGCGCGGCGCGGTCAAGCACCTCCTCCGGCGCGCCTGATACGGCACCGGCGGCATAACAAAGCAGCGGCCGAATGCGCTTGCCGCCGCCAAGAAGCGAATACCGCATAGCCCCTACAAGACGTTTGGCACCGATGCCCGTCTGCGGCAGCATTTTTTCGGCAAACCACTCAAAGTGGCTGACACGCTCCTTCATCCATCGTTGGAACTCGAGTTCGGCGGCTGAGGTCGTCGGGATCGTCGACATGAGGGCTTTCTTCTATAAAAGGTTGTGCAGGACGCAGTGAGGGCGCTCCCCGGTTAAAAGGGAAGATCGTTCTCGTTGAGGGTATCGGCAGAAGGGATGGATGCTTCAGAGGGGGAAGCGTCAGACGTTTGACGCTTAACCTCACCGTCCTCCACACGGATGCGCTCGATCGACTGACGGGCGCGATTGAGCTCCGCTCGGCAGCGTTTAAGCAGCTGCGCACCGCGCTCATAACTTTTGACGCTCTGATCCAGCGTGGCATTGCCGGAGGCCATCTCAGCTGTAATGCGTTCGAGCTCGTCGAGTGCGTCTTCAAAGGAAAGCTTCTCGACATCTTCTGGAGCTGCTGCATTGGACATGACGAACCTGCGCTTAAGGTATTGAAAAACTCCTTCCGCAGAACATTCCAGAAGACTGGCCGCCGCCCGGAAAATCTGCAGAGGTTCAAACGGTTCATTTTAGCCGCCTGAGCTCCGCTGGAAAACCTTCCATAGCCTGCGAAACCTTACTTTCTTCCGTAAGGATTTGATGTGACTGCCCAGGTTTAAACATTGTTCCAGATAGCCGCTCTTAGTTTACAAACATGAACGACCAAAGGATGCCTCTTCAAAGGCCGCCAAGCTCTCGTTTTCAGCCCGTTGGCCTCAGATTTTTGCTTCTTTGCGACTCAAATCTATCAGTCTCATGCATTGCGTCTTTCATCCTGCATTCAAAAGACAAAGCGAACGTCCTCGAAACGAAAGACCCCTCCCAAAACACGGCAGGTGAATCTGCTGGATCTGACAATGAAAACAACATATTTTCAGGCTGAATGCACATTCAAGCTGCCAGAACAACGGTTTAAACGTAGGGCATTTTACTTAGCTCGTCATTTGTTGTTGGCTTTCGCTCTGAAGAACTCCAAAATTCTTCAATTTTGATTCCGCATACAACGTATTGCACCTGTTCTCATAAACAGATGTCTAAGACATTTCCCCATGCAGTGCGGGTTTTCCGCAAATAGAAGAAATACGGAATCAAAAAACGTATTTGCGCCAGCGCAAACATCAACTCAAAAAATCTGTAAAGGAACACGGACAGATAATGTGATAAATCAATAAGTTGAGATTTATTGACATTATTTACAAGATTTTTTAAGTATTAGTACGTATGTTTTAGGGCGATGTTTCAAACAATTTCACTTCCTATAATCGATTGAAGGCAGGCGGATGGAGTGCTCGTCCCTGCCCAAGCCGGTGAAGCTGTCCGGGAGGACCTGCACTGGAGCAGAAAACTCGAAGCGTCTAATTTTCTTCCAAAAAATCCGGCGCAGGAGAAAAAATATGGCATCCAAACCTAAAATCTCGCTCGCGTGGCAGATGATGATCGGCCTTGCGTTGGGCGTTGTGGTCGGCGCGTTTGTCGACTCAGCCTTCGCGCAGACCTACCTCCAGCCCCTCGGGCAGCTTTTCATTCGCTTGATCCGCATGGTGGTGGTGCCTCTGGTCATCGCCACGATTATTGCCGGCTGCGCCGGTATTGCCGACACCTCTAAGCTCGGCCGCGTTGCCGGCAAAGTGCTGCTCGTGTACGCCATCACCACTGCGTTGTCCGTCCTTTTCGGCATTCTCTTTGCCAACTGGATCCGTCCGGGCATTGGTCTTGATCTTTCGACCGACTCGCTGGTGGCCAAGGCGGTCACGGCGCCCAGCCTGACGACGACGCTTCTGGAGATCGTTCCGATCAATCCGATGGAAGCCATGTCTAAGGGCAGCATGCTGCAGATCATTTTCTTTGCGGTGATCTTCGGCTTTGGCCTTTCTGCGCTGGGTGAACGCGGCAAACCCGTACTCACCTTCTTCGAGCTTGTCGGCGACGTGATGATCCGCGTGACGAACATGGTCATGCTCTACGCCCCGATCGGCGTGTTCGGCTTGATTGCCTTTACGGTTGCCCGTCACGGTCTCTCCGTGCTGCTGCCGCTCTTCTCGCTGGTGCTCACTTCCTTCCTCGCAACGTTCTGCCTGGTCTTCATCGTTCTGGTGCCGATGGTTGCACTGCTAGGCCGTACGCCTCCGGTGAAATTCCTCAAGGGCATCTTCGAGCCGTGGCTCATTGCTTTCACGACTTGCTCGTCCGCAGCGGCTCTGCCGGCCAACTTAAAGGCCGCCCGCAAGCTCGGTGCTTCGAAGTCCATCGCCTCTTTCTCGATCCCGCTCGGCAACACCGTCAACATGAACGGAACTGCGGTATATATGGGCGTCTGCGCAGTCTTTGCGGCTGAAGTCTTCGGCATCCCGCTCTCGATCACCGATCAGGCCACCATCGTTCTGATGGGCGTGTTTGCGGCCGTCGGTACGGCTGGTGTCCCGGGTGCGGGTTTGATCATGACGACGATCGTCTTTACGCAGGTCGGCATTCCGCTTGAAGCGGTTGCACTGATTGCCGGCATCGACCGTATTCTCGACATGATCCGTACGTCCATCAATGTGGTGGGTGACGTGGCGAGCGCACTGGTTGTCACCAACCTCGAAGGCGACCTCAATAAGGAACCCTATCAGGAAGGCGAAGCCTAATCCTGACGTCTGCGCCAGTGCGGAAGCTTTATGCGGCCGCACTGCTCAATAACGAAACGGTCCCGGTCTTCACTTTGAAGCCCGGGATCTTCTTTTTTGGGGAGACGCTGGAAGCAAATTCTTTGCCGTCTGTTGCAGAGTCTTCAATCGATCTTCTGATGCGATAGGATGCGGCAGTGCGAAATGAATACCCGATGTCAGACATAGGTATGCCTGCCATCCACCCTTATTGAGGAAACCTTGCCATGCTGAAGAAAATGCTTCCTGCCCTTTGCTGCGCTGCACTTGCTGCCGGCTGCGCCTCCACCGCCACAACCGGCAGCAGCGCTGAGCCGCTCTCAGGCGAAAAACCCGCTCAACTCGCGGATCGTTCCTTCATGTGGGTTGACGGCGCCAGCGAAGACTGTGAACTGCCGCCCTCTATCCGCTTTGGCGCCGACGGCCGCATCTCTGGGCAGGCTGGCTGCAACCGCATGCTCGGCAGCTGGAAGCAGGACGGCAAAACGATCGATTTGGGTCAAATCGCCACGACGATGCGCTTGTGCGGTCCCGCCTTCATGGAAGTCGAGAAGAAATTCCTCAGCCTTCTCGGAGCGGCCAAGTACATCACGGCGGCTGCCGACGGAGAGGGTATTGTGCTTTGGAACGACAAGGGCGAGAAGCTCGTTGAACTGCTTCCGGAACGCGCAGGCAAGTGCGACTAAAGAAAAGCGCAGCTCCATCAAAAAAACGCTCCGCGGATCTCAATCCTCGGAGCGTTTTTTTGGGCGGCCGGGGAATCGACGCCTTAATGCGCGTCGTTCCAGCTTGCCCCTACCCCCACATCAGCGATGAGCGGCACTGACAATTTGGCCGCGCCGGCCATGAGTTCTGGGAGTTTTTGCTTTACCAATTCAACCTCTTCGGCTGGTGCTTCGACAATCAGTTCGTCATGGACCTGCAGCAGAAGCTTCGCTTGCAGTTTTTCTGTCCGCAGCCATGCATCCACAGCGATCATTGCACGCTTGATGATGTCGGCAGCGGTACCCTGCATGGGCGCATTGATGGCTGCTCGCTCTGCCGCAGCACGCACCATGGGGCGCGGCGCCGTGATGTCCGGCACCCAAAGACGGCGGCCAAAAGCCGTTTCCACATAACCGTCTTCTGCCGCCTGAGCACGAGTCTTTTCCATATAGCGCTTCACGCCGGGGAACTTATGAAAGTACTCGTCGACATAGGCTGCCGCCACTTGGCGATCCAGCCCCATCTGCTGCGCGAGGCCAAACGCGCTCATACCGTATATCAGACCAAAGTTGATCACTTTCGCCATGCGGCGCTGATCCGGCGTCACTTGATCCAAAGGCGTGTGGAATACTTCCGCAGCCGTTGAGCGGTGAATATCTTCGCCGCGCGAAAAGGCCGAGAGCAATCCCGCATCCTGTGAGAGGTGCGCCATGATGCGAAGTTCCACCTGCGAATAGTCCGCGTCAATGACGGACCACCCTCGGCGCGCCGTAAAGGCCGTGCGGATGCGGCGTCCTTCAGGCGTACGGGTTGGAATGTTCTGCAAATTGGGGTCCATTGAAGATAGCCGCCCCGTTACCGCCACAGCCTGACCAAAGGTGGTGTGAATGCGGCCGTCGCGATCGATCAGGGTCGGGAGCTTATCGAGATAGGTGCTCTTCAACTTCGTGAGACGCCGATGTTCCAGAATAATTTTCGGCAGCGGATAGTTGAGCGCGAGTTCGCTCAGCACTTCTTCATCCGTTGAGGGTGTCCCTGAAGCCGTTTTCTTCACGACCGGCAGACCCTGTTCGGCAAAAAGGATCTGTGCGAGCTGCTTGGGTGAAGAGAGATTAAAGGGATGGCCAGCGGCAGCGTGCGCCTCCTCAACGAGCTGCTCAACCTCCACGCCGAGCTCCTTGGATTCCTGCGCAAGAAGGGAGGCGTCCACCGTGATGCCCGCCGATTCCATCCGTGCCAAAACGCCGACAAGCGACCGCTCGATGTCTTCGTAGACCCTCAGAAGCTTTTCGTCGGCCAAGAGTCTCGCCTTGAGAACGGATCCGGCTGCGCGCAGCGCAGCTGCGGATTCCGCCAAGAAGCGCGCCGCGTCTTCGGGCGGCGTCTCACGCCACCCGACGCGCTTGGCACCTTTGCCGGACACCTCGTCGCGGGTGGGAATGCGCCGGCGCAGTTCACGAGCGGAGATGCGCACCAAGTCATGCGACAGATGGGCCTCGAGCACGTAATCCATCAGCATCGCGTCATCGATCTGACCATTCACCGCGATGTGCTGAGCAGCAAGCACATGGATAGCAGCCTTCGCATCATGGAAAAGCTTCGGTGCATTGCTTTCAAACCAAGGCTTCACGGCTTCGAAGATCTTGGCTGACGAAAGTTCAATGGTTGGCTGAACGACCCAAACGTCGAGCGGCGTAAAGGCAAAAGCCAAGCCGCCCAAATCAGCGTGCCGCGGCACGCCGTCCCAAAGCAAGGTGACCGCAGCGGGCTCGTCGACACCTTCGGCCGCCTGAAGACGGTCAGCCAGTGCTTCAAGATCCTCCGTACCGGCCACTTCGCGGCACACCGTTTCATCGGGATTTTCAAGATCTTCCGGCGCAGGACCTTCACGCGGAACTTCGAGTTTTTCACTTCTGCGGTCAAGGAGCGCTGCAGCCGGCACATCCCCTTTCGCTGCGGCCGACTTGACCGGGGCATCGGGAACGCCAAAGAGCGACGCTGAACGTGCCGCCGCATTGGAGGCTGCCGCTCCCTCGGCCGTCACCGCCGGCGCCAGCCCCATAGCGGCCAGTGCCTGAGCCCGGTCCAGCGTACGGCGGGAAATTTCCCAGCGGGCACAAAACGCTTCGAGCGCCGATTCCTCCGCCGGCACGGCCTTGATATCCGCAAGCGTCTCGGCGCCCGAAATCACGGCGTCGCGCTTAATCGTAACGAGTGCGACTGCTTCATCAATAAAGGGGAGCCCGGCGCGCAGATTTTCACCAATCTTGCCCTTCATGGTCGGTGCTGCCGCACGAATGGCATCTATGCCGCCGATTTCATTGATCCATTTGGCTGCAGTCTTCGGACCGCAGCTCTTGATGCCCGGGACGTTGTCTACCTTATCGCCCATGAGTGCGAGGTACGCAATCATGGATTCCGGGGGCACGCCGTATTTTTCAATCACGCCCTCGCGGTCGTAAAACTTGGAATTCATGGTGTTAAGGAGCACCACGTGGTCATCGACAAGCTGCGCCATATCCTTGTCGCCCGTCGCAACGACCGTGTCTACGCCAGCACGGGCAGCCATGGCTGAAAGCGACCCGATAACATCGTCGGCTTCAATGCCCGGAACGATTAAAAGCGGCCAGCCGAGCGCTCGGACAATGCCCTGGAGCGGCTCAATCTGCGTTCTGAGCTCCTCCGGCATCGGCGGGCGGTTGGCCTTATATGCCGGATACATCTCGTGGCGGAAAGTTTTGCCCGGCGCATCAAAGATCACCGCCGCCCGATCGGCTTTCGAGAGGCGCGCAACATTGGCGAGCATGCCGAGAAAGCCCTTGATAGCGCCCGAGGGTTCGCCCCGCGATGTGGTGAGCGGGGGCAATGCGTGGTACGCACGAAAGAGATAATTGGAGCCGTCGATCAGAAGGAGCTTGGACATGGCGTTGTCACCTCAAGGCGCAATACGAAGAATGACTGTTGAAAATAAACATTCTCCCATGCCGGGCGTTCTCAGGTACTCGCAGAGAACTGTTGCGGACTATTGCCGCCGGCGCTGCGAGTGTCCGCTACTATGTTTTTACGCATAGGAAATGGCACAATAGCTTCAAGAAGACTGTCGTTTCGCCGTTTTCCCTGATGGGATCGAAACGTCTCCAAAGGATTCACCATGAATAAGCTCATCATCCCCGGCGCACTCGCGCTGCTCCTTGCCGGAGCCGCTGCTGCTGCCCCCGGACTCGATGCCCCGCCGCCCTACGGCGGCGACGCTCAAGCTGTGCAGGCTGAGCCTCCGGCCCGAAAGCTCCCCCAGAAAGGAGCTCAGGAAGACATGTCCATTGCTCCGACTCAAGCCGACATGGAAAAGGCTCGCCGAGACCGCGAAGCTGGTCAGATTCCGCCGAAGAACAATGACAAGCGCACCAAAATTGAAGCGGTGCGTGATCCGAACAACCATGTCACCGAATACGTCGTCACGCCGGGTTCGACCAAAATTCCCTATCGCATCGAAAACCAGGCTGATCGTCCGATCGATACGACGCCCGGCAAGAATCCGAGCGGTACGCTTGGCACGCCGAAATTCATTGAGTTCGGCTGGTAGATTTGAGCCTCTTTCGAGGCTTCTTTGAGGGAAGATGGGCGTCGGGGCCAATCGGAACCGGCGCCCTCTTCTACTGAACACTTTCCCTTTTTTCTTTTCCTCGGACCGCCCCCCAATCTGCCGCAGTCCGTTGGAGTGCTCCGCGCCCCATGTCATCCGCCTTTTCGCTCGGTTTCTCCTGGTTCAAGGATTCCTGCCGTACGCTCAAGCTTCAGCCGCTCGCCTACACCGGAATTGTCGTTTTTTCGCTCCTGATGAGCGGACTGCTCTCGAGTCTGCCCCTTATCGGCACGCTGCTCGCCAGCCTCTGGATGCCCTTTGCGAGCGTGCTCACCGGCTTTGCCGCGCGTGACGTGCTCGCCGGCCGCACACCCGTTTATTTCACGCTGATCGCCATCTTCCGCGACAAGGCTTCGCGCTGGCCGCTCCTTGCGGTCGGCATTCTGGCGAGTATCTGGATGGAGCTTGACATGCTCGTCTTTCAGATGATGGGGCAGGCGGATCTGGCTCAGTGGAAAATCACGGCTGAGGGCGTCGACGTTGAGTCCATTGCCGCCCACTTCCCCGTGGGCGCTTTCCTCACCGCCTTTGCCCTTTATCTGCCGCTTCTCCTGATGACGCTCTTTGCGCCGCTCCTTATCGTGCACAACCGCCAGAGCGTCATCAAAAGTCTTTTTTATTCGTTTTTCGGCACGCTGCGTTCGCTCGTGCCGTGTTTGGTCTGGCTCGTCTGCGTAGCGGCACTCGCCTTCGTTATTTTTCTGACGATCGAATCCATTTCCATTGCGGCGGGCGGCCTCATGTTCTTCACCTTTATGGCGCCGATCCTCATTGCCCTCATTTCGGCCGTCTGCCAAGCAGGCATCTGGGTGATGTTCCGCGACATCTTCGCCTCAAGCCGGCCGGACGGTGAAATGCCGACCGACCTGGATTCCGATCAGGCGCCGCCCGCTAACGGCATCTGACTGAAGTAAACACTTTTCCCAGATCCGAGGCGCGAGTAAACACTGCTCACGCCTCGTTTTTTTCGAGTTCGGCAAAGAGCGTTTCTTCACGAGCGGCAGCCGCAGAACCGCCATCACCGCTCACCGAGAGCCCCAGCAGACGGACGCCCGCCGCCGGCACCTCAATGGCACGAAGGAGCTCCAGCCCCGCGGCGGCAAGACGTTCAGCGCCGACAAACGGCATCAAATCCGTGCGGCTCTTCGTTTTCGTAGTGAAGTCAGCAAAGCGGATCTTGAGGGTAAGCGTTCGACCGATAAAGCCATTTTTATCTCTGCGCTTTTCAAGTTCGACCGCAATCTCATAGAGTGCCGCCGCAAGACGATCGGGGTGCTTCAGGTCATCGGCAAAAGTTTCTTCGCAGCCCACACTCTTACGTTCTCTAAAAGGCCTCACTGGCCGCAAATCAATGCCGCGGGCAAACTTATAGAAGATGGATCCGGCAGCGCCAAACTGGTCAGTCAGGCGGCGAAAGGAGAGCTGCCGCAGCTCCCAGCCATTCGTTACGCCGATTCCGCGAAAGCGCTTGGCCGTTGCCGGTCCAACGCCCCAGAAGGCTTCAATCGGCAGGGCATCAATGAAGCTTTGCGCCCGATCGGGATGAATCGTGCAGAGCCCGTCAGGTTTACGCCAGTCTGAAGCAATTTTGGCGAGGAACTTGTTGTAGGAAACGCCTGCGCTCGCCGTAAGGCTGGTTTCCCGCAGAATGTCCGCTTTGATGCGGCGAGCGACTTCCGTGCCGGTTTCGATGCCAAGTTTGTTGTCCGTGACGTCGAGGTACGCCTCATCGATTGAAATGGGCTCTACAAGATCCGTATAACGGTGAAAAATAGCCCGAATCTCTGCCGACACCTCGCGGTAGCGGCTCATACGGCCTTCCACGAAGATAAGATGCGGACAGAGCATTTTGGCCTTTGAGCTCGGCATGGCACTATGTACGCCGTATGGTCTTGCCTCGTAGCTCGCCGTTGCCACGACCCCGCGGCGGTCAGCATGCCCCACTGCGATGGGTTTGCCGCGAAGCTCCGGCCGATCGCGCTGCTCCACTGACGCGTAAAACGCATCCATGTCCACATGCACGATGCGGCGCGTAAGGTCGTTTTGAAAAAGCGGGTCGGCGGTGTGCATACAAAAAAGATTCTGACTTCATTAATGATTTTATAGACCCCATATTCACCGAAGCGAATGCTCAGCCGTACAACTTCCGTCAGCTGCTGTAAGACAAATGTCTAAGCAGTTTTTTTAAACTGCCTGATAGAGTGAATATTGCTATGAATATTTCCGTCCTCTGCGCCCTGGTCGTTTTACACGATATGCGCGCCTTCACCTCCTCCTATTACGCGTATCCGCAGCGGCGGATGCGCTCGTGAGGTCGTGGACAGAAAAACCAGACATCAATCGAAGAGATCCGCCGCGGACCAAGTTCCTCGAGCGGATTTTTTTATGGTCTGCTGCTGCTCTCCTGAGCATCTTCTGCAGCCTGAAGCACCCACTCGAACGACTTGAACCGCCCTTTTGTTCAACTCAGTTATTTCGTTTCAAGTTAGGAGCTTCACAATGACTTCACTCCATTCCGCCCAGCATCTCACCTTCTCACGCCGGTCTGCGGCAGCTCTTGCCGCTGCAGTGCTCTTTTCTGGCCGGCTGCGGTGAGGAAGCGAAAACCACCGCTGCCGATGCCGCAGCAGCGTCAAAAACAACTCCCGCTCAGCAGGCACCCATTCCCGTCGGTGTAGTGCAGCTCGTTGAACATGAGGCGCTCGACGCTACCGTCAAAGGCTTCATTGATGAACTTGCCGCCCGCGGGTTCAAAGACGGCGAAAACATCCGCATTGATCACCAAAATGCGCAGGGCGATCAGGCGACCTTGGCCAATATCGGCACCCGTTTTGTTTCCAATAAATCCCAGCTGATCTTTGCCTCATCGACGCCTGCTGTGCAGGCTATGGCTCGTGCAACCAAGACGATTCCTGTCGTTGCCACTGCCGTCACAAGTTTTGAAGCCGCCAAAGTCGTGAAATCCGATGCTGCGCCGGGCGGCAATGTTACCGGCGTCTCGAACCTCTCACCCATTGCCGCTCAGCTCGATCTTCTCGTTGAAATCGCTGCGCTCACGCCCAACACTGCCAAAACCAAACCGATCGGCGTCGTCTTCAATCCGAGTGAAGTGAATGCTCAGTTCCAAGTTGACCGCTTCAAGGCTGCAGCCGAGAAACTTGGCATCGAGGTTCTCACAGCTTCGGCTTCCTCGGTCAATGATGTGCCTCAGGCACTCAATTCCCTCAAGGGCAAGATCTGCGGCTTTTGGTTCCCCACCGACAATGTCATTGCTTCAGCCGCAGCCACGGTCGCTAAGGTTGCCGCCGAAGCCAAGCTTCCGGTCGTAGCGAGCGACTCCGCACTGGTTCGCGCAGGCTCACTGGCTTCTATTTCAGTCGACTACTACGAGCTCGGCCGCATGACTGGGGCCATGGGAGCCGACATTCTGGAAGACAAGAAAACGCCGGGAGAAATCCCTGTAGGTTTCCAAACTGCACAAAAGCCCTTCATTAATCTGAAGGTTGCTCAATCGATCGGGTTAGAGCTTCCGCAGGCGCTCCTTGAACGGTCCAACGTTCAAAAATAAGGACTTTCCGGCTTCGTCCTAAAGCGGTTCGCACATATTTACAGCCTTAACCTTCAAGGAAGTCCCGCCGCTCCAGCCATTGAAAACTGCCCGCCGCTCCTTGCCGCCGACGTGCGGCGGGCAGCCTTTCTCCAATCTGCGCTTGTCAACAAACAGCTGACCAGTAGACACAATGTCAGTCACTAGGCATTCGCACAGCAAGAAAAAAAAGGATAGAATTCACGGCTTCAATCAGTCCGGCCCTGCGCTTCATGCGCTCTTAGGCCGGTTTTTGTTCTGAACTGGAGCCTCTTTCATCATGCCTCATGTTGTCTGCGAAGCCTGCATCGGCTGCAAGCGTACCGACTGCGTGGACGTCTGCCCGGTGGACTGCTTCCGGGAAGGTCCGAATTTCCTTGTGATCGATCCCGATGAGTGCATCGACTGTGCCGTCTGCATTCCGGAATGCCCGGAAGCCGCGATTTACGCAGAGGAAGACCTGTCTCTTATACACATCTCCGAGCCCACGAGACACTGAGCGATCTC
>ENA-OZGU01001420-OZGU01001420.1-human-gut-metagenome-genome-assembly--contig:-NODE-1420-length-13588-cov-8.050986_pt1 | contig 13588 bp, 6 predicted proteins | sample MGYA00244662_ERZ653670 | MGnify/ENA primary metagenome ERZ653670 (study PRJEB26926, sample SAMN06165224) | human gut metagenome | biome: ENVO:00009003; feature: ENVO:2100002; material: ENVO:00002003...
TCGCTCAGTGTCTCGTGGGCTCGGAGATGTGTATAAGAGACAGGTAGTATTGTATGTTTATTTTTTCTGACTTCAGAATGGAATAACATGCTGTCCTGATTATGTGAAGGTTCTTTTATGATTAAGAGCTAAGCATGGTCAAGGCGGTTTTAAAATTTTGTAGGATACAATGAAAGCATTATTCATAATTGTTTTATGTTTATTGAATACATTATTAGAGGCTCAAAATATTTGTTTGAAGGGGCGTCTTGTAGATGAACATAAAAATGCGGTCTCTTCTGCAACAGTTCGCTGTTTCATACACGATTCAGTGTTTGTAAAGGGAGATATCAGTGATAGTTCCGGTAATTTTTCAATAACAGCACCTGTTTCTCCTTCTGGATATAAATTGGTTATAAATTATATTGGTTATAAGGAACATGTCCTTCATACAAAGGGCGATTTGGGTGAATTGCAGTTAGGTGATATTGTTTTGATAGAAGAAAGTAATAAGCTGGATGAGGTTGTTGTCACTGGTCGACAAATAACGCGTACTACTGATAAGGTCTTGTATTTTCCTTCCAAAGAACAGTTACGTCATGCATCGGATGGTTATAAAGCATTGGCGTTAATGATGATACCGACATTGGATGTCGATCCGTTTACAAAAAAGGTATCGACTATTCAAGGAGAAACATTGCTCCTCATCAATGGACGGGAAGCTTCGAGCGATGAGATCCGAAACCTGAATCCCAAAGATATTCTCCGTATTGATTTTTATGATCAACATCATCCTGAATATCCGAATGCGAATTCTGTTGTCGACTATATTTTAGAACATCATGATAGAGGAGGGATGGTCGCTATGAATGGGCAACAGCATTTGAATAAAGGAAACGGTAGTTATGGAGCTACAGGACAGATTTTTAACAAAAAGTCCGAGTTTATTGTTTCAGTTTCAGACAGCTATAATAATTATACTCCTAAACGTGGCTATGAAACTTCGACTTATTTAAAATCGACAAAGGAAACGATCGTGAATGAAGCTTCAAGTTTACCCTCTCCTCAAAATAGTAATAGTATAAATAGCTATTTTAATTATCTTTACCATGATAAGCACAATCAACTTTATACAACTTTAGTCTTGAATCAGGAAAAATCGGATGAGGATGATTTAAGTATGCAAACGTACAGCAATGACCCGGTCCGGTATAAAGTGGATGACAATTCTTCTTCTCATAATTTTAATCCTGCTTTGAGGATAGAATATACCGGGAGTCTAAAACACGAACAGTATATACGTTTCCGTTTAAGTGGAAATTACAATCAGAATAAGTATGACAGACAGTATGAGGCTTTACAAAATGACAAAATTACTTTAGCTTATAATACACATGCAAAAGAAAATAATTATAGGGTAATTCCTCAACTGATGTATAGGAAAACTGTACGAAAAAGCGATGTTCTCTTTGTCCTGTTGAACTATGACCATACTTATGCCCATACTCAATATGAAATCGATGGACAGCTTTCGGATGATTACCAAACAAAGGGAGAAGGGAGGTTGACATTAGGATATGCTTTTCGGTTAAAAAATAAATTGAAAATGACTGTTCAATGGGCCGATCAGTTGACTTATATCGATAATAAGAAAGAATCTTCTTTACAACATTTTTTCAGTCCCGGACTTTTTATGACTTATATGATTAATGAGAATAATTCGATACGTTTTACCACGGCTCTTGAATCGGGTGATTTTGGGTTGCAATATCGTTCTTTAACAGAGCAAAGAATTGATAAATATCAGATACGCAGAGGTAATCCAGAGGTAAAGGTATTGAAATTTTATTTGACGGGTTTGACTTATTCTTTAAATACGCCTGTTTTCAATCTTACTTATCATACTTCGTTTGAAGTGACGACAGATGTCCCTTATGAACGAGTATCTTATGATGAAAGCCGGAATTTGTTTATACATGATTATGCCATAGCTAAATCCGGATTTGATTTAGTGACAGGTCCAAGAATGAAGCTAAAAGTCATACCTGGAAAATTGACATTCGATTTGGCCGGATATTATAAAAAACGAGTTATACATGCATGGAGAAAATTAGATGTCAATTGTTTTTATGCTTCAGCTAAATTGTTGTTTATATATAAAAATTTCATGGCTTCCGGACAACTCATAACTCCCCAAAAGAATTATGATGATGTCGGAGTTTTCTATCGTACTCCACTTATCTACAATTTTAACGTAGGATATAATCTTAATAATTGGAATTTTGAATTAGGAACACGTAATCCATTTTCTACTTTTGTAAAAAAGAGAGAGTATACTTCGGATATCTATAGCTCATATTCCCGGAATTATGGTCCGAAAATAAACGATCATGTATTTTATGTGAATGTGAGTTATCGGTTCAACTGGGGTAAAAAGCATACATTTAAGCAAATAGAAATAGAGAAGACAAGAAACTCCGCCATATTGAAAGCAAATGAATAATTAATTATAGATATGATTTTTTCGGAAATCGATAAGGTTCCTTGTCATGTTGCATGAAACGAGGGGTTTCATTTGCAAGATAATGTTGTTGGTATCTATTTAAATTCATTACTTTTGTAGGAAAGAAAAACAAAAAATGTCATGAAAACATTCGATCAACTAATCATCACGACCGGCTTTTTGGCGTCTGCCTCTCCTGCGATGGCAGACGAAAAGCCGGAAGCCGACTCTGGACGCCCGAACATCCTTTTCATCCTTTCCGACGATCATACCTCGCAGGCGTGGGGAATCTATGGAGGAATACTGAGCGAATACGTGAAGAACGAGAATATCCGCCGCCTGGCGGCCGAGGGGTGCGTGCTTGACAACTGCTTTTGCACGAACTCGATCTCCGTGCCCAGCCGCGCGGCTATCATGACAGGCGCCTATAGCCATCATAACGGGGTCTATACGCTTGAAGACAGGCTCGATCCGGCTTTGGACAATATTGCGAAACGCATGCAGGAGGGAGGGTATCAGACGGCCCTTTTCGGCAAATGGCATCTCAAGACGCAGCCGTCGGGTTTCGACACCTTTTCGGTTTTCCATGACCAGGGGGAATATTGGGACCCGCTTTTCAAGACCGCGGAGGGCTGGATAGACGATGATAAAGGGAAAAGCGGCAAGGTGGAGAAGGGCTTCTCGACCGACCTGGTGACCGACAAGACGATCCGGTGGATCCGTTCGCGCGATAAGGACCGACCCTTCATGATGTGTTGCCATTTCAAGGCGACGCACGAACCGTGGGATTTCCCCGAACGGTTGAAACATATTTATGACGGAGTCACGTTCCCCGAACCGGCAAACATGATGGAGTTTGGGCCGGAAGAATCCGGGCGTACGTTCCCCGGACAACCGTTGGAAGATATGGCCCGCCGATGGGGGATCGCCTCGAAAGACCCGGATTCCTGGTGGTGCAAGTATCCGGAACTGCCTTTCTCCGTAGAAGGAATGGGCAAGGAAGATGCGCGCCGGAAAATCTATCAGAAGTTGATTCGCGACTACTTGCGTTGCGGAGCGGCCATCGATGACAATATCGGCCGCCTGCTGCGTTTCCTCGATGAAGAGGGGCTGTCCGAGAATACGATCGTAGTCTATGTCTCCGACCAGGGTTATTTCCTCGGCGAGCATGGCTTTTTCGACAAGCGCATGATGTACGAGGAGCCGCTTCGCATGCCGTTTGTTATCCGCTACCCGAAGGAGATCCCGGCCGGGACGCGCAATTCCGACATCATCCTCAATATTGATTTTGCCGCTACGTTGGCCGACTATGCCGGGGTGGACGCCCCGTCGTGCAGCGAAGGCCGCAGCTTTCGCGACAACCTGAAGGGCGAGACTCCGCGCGACTGGCGGCAGTCCATGTACTACCGCTACTGGACGCACCACAAGATCCGTCCCGCCCACATGGGCATCCGCAACCATCGCTACAAACTGATGTTCCTCTACGGCGATCCGCTGAATGCGACCGGATCGGATAAGGCTCCCGTCACGCCGTCGTGGGAGTTCTACGATCTGCTGTCCGACCCCCACGAAGACCATAACGTCTACAATTCCCCCGCCTATGCCGGTGAAATCGAAAAGATGAAGCGCGAGCTGCTGAAACTCCGTCGCGAGGTTGGCGATACCGATGCCGCAACGCCCCGGATGCAGGAGATTATGGATGAGTATTATTGGTAATCATCCTTTCTTCATCTTCTTGTACTCCAGCGGCGGCATCCCCATGATCTTGCTGAAGAGGCGGGAGAAGTAGTCGGTATCTTGGATGCCTTCTGGGAAAGCAAAGGGTTGGTAACCCCTGAGAAATACCGTGAATCATGTGCTCCGATCGTCCTGCTGGCGCGCCTTCAGAAGCGTGCTTACACAAATGCGGAGACCTTTACTGCGAAGATGGCATCTATCATTTCGGTCCCGAAGCGATCCGTAAAGGGCAGTTGACTTGGCAGCTCGAAAGCGAAAGCGGAGAGATTGCGGCAAGCGGCAAGCTGTTTGTCCTTGTGGTCGATCCGGTTAAGGATATAGAGAAACGCCCGGCCATGCAGCAATTGCTGACATCAGCCCGCAACTATGTCGCTTCCGACCGTTTTGCCCCGACTGTTACCCTGCAACTTTACGAACTCGATGCTTTGTTCGACTATAAAAAAATCCAGGAGACGGAAACTCGTTCGGACGAAGCTATCAAGCAGTTATTAAATCAATAAACCGTATCTTTGCAGGAGACAAAGAAAGAATAATATCGATTTAATACGAATGAAAAAGGAATTTTGGCTAACTTGCATAAGCGCATGCCTATTGGCTGCCTGTTGCGAAAAGGAGTCACTGCCTGTCACACCGACAAGCAGTGACTTGCAGTTTGGTCACTTGGCCAAGACTTGGGATGAAGGAATTCCGTTGGGAAATGCCACAGTAGGAACATTAGTCTGGCAACGCGATTCTGTGCTACGTTTTTCGCTGGATCGGACGGATCTCTGGGACTTGCGCCCGATGGATAGTATTGCAGGACCGAACAATCGTTTTGCCTGGGTCTGTGAGCAGGTGAGGAAAGGGGATTATCTGCCGGTGCAGAAGAAGTTCGACCACCCTTATAACGCCTTGCCTGCCCCGTCTAAGATACCGGGGGCGGCTTTGGAGTTCCCGTTGAATATCGGGAAGGTTTCTTCCGTACATCTTTTCCTCAATAATGCCCTTTGTGAGGTGCTTTGGGAGAACGGGACGAAGTTGAAAACGTTCGTGCATGCCGACGAACCGGTCGGATGGTTTGTCTTCGAGAACCTGCCGGATACGGTTTCGCCGGAGATCATTGCACCCCGCTACAGCAATCCGGACGAGGTCGCAGGCGACAACTCGCATGCCGGTCCGGCCCTGGGACGCCTCGGATATAAACAGGGGACGATACAGAAGGAAGCCGGTACGACCACTTTCCATCAGGAAGGGTGGGGAGGCTTTTCGTACGATGTGGTCGTCCGTTGGCAGCAGAAAGGCGGCACGCTCAGCGGCGTATGGAGCCTGACTTCTTCTTTGGCCGCCGACCGGGCCGACCAGGAAACGGCAGAAGCGATGGAGCGTGGCGTGGAGGCAGACTACCGCTCGCATATGGACTTCTGGAAAGGCTATTGGGCACAGTCGTCCGTCTCGCTGCCGGATACGCTCCTGCAGAAACAGTACGACAACGAGATGTACAAGTTCGGGTCGGCTGCCCGCGAGGACTCTTATCCGATTTCCCTTCAGGCAGTCTGGACAGCCGATAACGGGATGTTGCCGCCCTGGAAAGGAGACTACCATCATGACCTGAACACACAGTTGAGTTATTGGCCTGCCTATACCGGCAACCATTTGCAGGAGGGGATGGGCTATCTGAATACCCTCTGGGAACAGCGTGATGTGTATAAAAAATATACCCGAGAGTATTTCGGGACGGACGGGATGAATGTTCCCGGCGTTTGCACCCTGACCGGCGAGCCGATGGGCGGATGGGTACAGTACTCCATGTCGCCGACGGTCAGCGCATGGCTGGGACAGCATTTCTATCTGCACTGGAAGTATTCGGCAGACCGCATTTTCCTGAAAGAGCGGGCCTACCCGTTTCTGAAGGACGTGGCGACTTATCTCGAACAGATCTCCACAGTCGATGCCGACGGAGTACGCCGGTTGCCGCTGAGTTCCAGCCCGGAAATTTTCGACAACTCGATCAATGCGTGGTTCAAGGATATGACAAACTATGACCTTTCCTTGATGCACTTCGCTTTCAATGCCGCTTCCGAGCTGGCTACCGAATTGGGGCTGGCAGACGAGGCCGCCCACTGGAAAGCGATCGGTGCTCAACTGCCCGATCTGAACCTGGATGAAGACGGGGCTTTGACCTTTGCAAAAGGTTTCCCTTACGACCAGTCGCACCGTCATTTCTCCCACGCCATGTCGATCCATCCGCTCGGCCTTGTTGATTGGAGCCAGGGTGAAAAATCCCAGGAGATCATAAAAGCGACCTTGAAGAAGCTACAGGATTTCGGGCCTGATTACTGGTGCGGCTATTCCTATAGCTGGTTCGGGAATATGAAAGCCCGTGCTTTCGATGGGGAAGGGGCTGCCGATGCACTGCGCACCTTTGCCGAATGTTTCTGCCTCCCGAATACGTTCCATGCGAACGGCGACCAGACGAAAAGCGGAAAGTCGAAATTCACCTACCGTCCGTTTACTTTGGAAGGAAACTTCGCCTTTGCCGCCGGTATCCAGGAGATGCTGCTCCAGAGCCATACGGGCGTTATCCGGGTGTTCCCGGCTGTACCGGTTGCCTGGCAGGATGTATCTTTCGACAAACTGCGTGCCATGGGCGCTTTCCTTGTCTCGGCCGAAAAGGTGGCGGGGCAGGTGCGGCAAGTCCGTATCTTGCCCGAACAGGGCGGGACGTTGCGTCTGGCTATCCCTGAAGGATGCAAAGTCGCTTCCGTAACGGGCAACAAGGGAGATAAACTGGAGAAGGAGGGAGTCCTGATTCTGGAAACAGAGAAAGATAAAACAGTGACAGTACAATACAATTAACTTATATGAAACACGTAAACAAGATTTTAGCAGGATTGATAACCTGCTGCGTTATCCTCCTGTTCTCAGGATGCAGTCCCAGACAAGGGGAGAAGCACGATTTTTCTATCGGGAAGGGAACCTTCCTGCTGGATGGCAAACCATTTGTGATTAAGGCGGCGGAGATACATTACACCCGTATCCCCGCCGAATACTGGCAACATCGTATTCAGATGTGCAAGGCACTCGGCATGAATACGATCTGTATCTATGCGTTCTGGAATATCCATGAGCAGAAACCGGGCGAGTTCGATTTCAAGGGGCAGAACGATATTGCCGCTTTTTGCCGGCTGGCCCAGAAAGAAGGCATGTATATCATGTTGCGTCCCGGCCCTTATGTCTGCTCTGAGTGGGAGATGGGCGGACTGCCCTGGTGGCTGTTGAAGAAGGAGGATATCAAGCTCCGTACCAACGATCCCTATTTCCTCGAACGGACGAAGCTGTTCATGAACGAGATCGGCAAGCAGTTGGCCGACTTGCAGGTGACCCGGGGCGGGAATATCATCATGGTACAGGTCGAGAACGAGTATGGGGCATATGCTACCGACAAGGCGTATATCGCCAATATCCGCGATGCGGTGAAGGCAGCAGGCTTTACGGATGTCCCGTTGTTCCAGTGTGACTGGAGCTCTACTTTCCAGTTGAACGGTTTGGATGACCTGGTCTGGACGATCAACTTCGGGACAGGAGCCAATATCGATGCCCAGTTCAAGAAGTTGAAAGAGGCACGCCCCGATGCTCCGCTGATGTGCAGCGAGTTCTGGAGCGGATGGTTCGACCATTGGGGACGCAAGCACGAGACGCGCGATGCCGGGGTGATGGTTTCCGGTATCAAGGACATGCTGGACCGCCATATCTCCTTCTCGCTCTATATGGCGCACGGGGGGACGACTTTCGGACATTGGGGCGGTGCGAACAGCCCGGCCTATTCCGCCATGTGCAGCTCCTACGATTATGACGCCCCGATCAGCGAGGCGGGGTGGGCGACTCCCAAATACTACAAGTTACGTGAACTACTGACACAATATGCCGATTCCGGCCAGGTCATACCCGATGTCCCGGCAGCTTATCCTTTGATCGAGATCCCGGCGTTCACCGTCGGCGAAGTGGCTCCGCTGTTCGACAATCTGCCTGCTCCCCAGGCTTCGAAAGAGATTAAACCGATGGAGCAGTTCGACCAGGGTTGGGGAACGATCCTCTACCGGACGACTCTGCCTGCCGTAAAGGAAGGAACGACCCTGTTGATCGATGAGGTGCATGACTGGGCGCAGGTCTTTGCCGATGGCAAACTGTTGGGCCGTCTGGATCGTCGCAGAGGTGAAAACACGGTGGTTCTGCCGGCTTTGGCAGCAGGAACGCGCCTGGATATCCTGGTAGAGGCGATGGGACGTGTCAACTTCGATGTTGCCATCCACGACCGTAAGGGGATTACGGATAAGGTGGAACTGATCAGCGACACCGGCAGACAGGAACTGGAAGACTGGCAGGTTTACAGCTTCCCGGTCGATTACGCTTTCGTACAGGACAAGAAGTATGCAGCGGGAGACAAACTCGACGGACCGGCTTATTACCGGACTACTTTCGAGCTGGATGAAGTCGGAGACGTGTTCCTCGACATGCAGACCTGGGGAAAAGGCATGGTTTGGGTAAACGGAAAGGCGATGGGCCGCTTCTGGGAGATCGGACCTCAGCAGACTTTGTTTATGCCCGGATGCTGGTTGAAGAAGGGAAAGAACGAGATCATCATCCTCGACCTGTTAGGCCCGGAAAAGGCTGTAGTGGAAGGCCGGAAGGAACCGATCTTGGATATGTTGCGGGCTGAAGCCCCGGCTACCCACCGTGAAGAGGGGCAGACGCTGAACCTGAAAGGTGAGAAACCGGTTGCCAACGGTGCGCTGAAACCCGGAAACGGCTGGCAGGAAGTGAAGTTTGGTCAGACTGTCAAGGGCCGCTATTTCTGCCTCGAAGCATTGGATGCACAGGATGGCAAGGACAATGCCGCTATGGCCGAGTTCTATCTGTTGGACGAAGACGGCAAACCGCTCCCCCGCCAGCATTGGAACATCTCCTATGCGGACAGCGAAAGCACGCAGTGGGGTAACTTCACTGCCGATAAGATCTATGACTTGCAGGAATCTACCTATTGGAGCACGAAGCGGGGAGACAAATATCCGCACCAGGTCGTGATCGATTTGAAGGAAGAGCAGACGATATCCGGTTTCCGCTACCTGCCCCGTGCAGAAGAAGGATTCCCCGGCATGATCAAAGGATATAAGGCGTATGTGAAAGCTACACCTTTTGCGATGTAATTCTGTCTTCGCTCTTCCGGGCTAGCACAGGAACGAATAAAAGAAAAAAGGTTATAGGGAATTTTATTTTACCCTATAACCTTTTTTCTTTTACGTTTATAACGTATATGATTTTACCTTACAAGGTATATACTGTTTGTGGACGAGCCTTAGAAGATGTCTATTCCAGCAAGGGCGGCAGCCTCCGTACGGGCGGCGATTTCCGCTGCTTCCACTTGGACGTAGCGGGCTTTTACCGTTTGCTTGAAATGATGGTAGCGTTTGGACGGGTCGTTGATCAGGTTGCCGAATTCGAAGCGTTCCACCTCTTTCCAGTTCTTTCCGTCGTTGCTGATCCGGATGATACCGGCTACCGTGCCCTTACCGCCTTGTTTTTGCGGGGTGAAGGCAAAGCCGCTTACCGTTTGCTGGCTGCCGAGGTCGATGGCGAGGGATTGCGCGGTCTTGTCGGCTATCTTCCATCCCTTCTTGACCAGCCCAAACCGTTCTTGTAAGATGGCTCCCTTTTCTCCGTTCAGGATGGCTACCGCTTTCAGTTCGCTGTTTCCCATCAGGAAAGGTGCTTTATATTCGGTAGAGCCTGCCGATGGTTCCGTTCCGTCTGTCGTATAGTAGATCTTGAAACCCGCGTTCAGGTTCTCGGCAATGTTCTCGCCGTGCGCTTTCCAGCCGAATTCCTGTGCCATCGGTTCGATGGTAACCAATCCGTCCATGCTTCTCTGTGCGCTCAACCGGGGCGGACGGGCTTTGTAGTGATGGGCGGAGATGGTGCAGATGGCGGGTGTCAGGCGGGATTCGAGTATGCGGACCCGTATCTTGTCCGTCGTGACATCCGGGAAACGCAGGATTCGCTTGTAGCCGATGTTGGTGGCATGGGCGATCTCTTTCCATCCTCCGTCGATCCAGGCATCCACGGCGTGTCTTTCCACCCGTTCCCCGTTGGCGGCAATCGCTTCCTGGAGAACCAGACGGTTGAGGGTGACAGGTTGGGGAGTGGAGATGACGATTCCCGCCCCGTCCTTATCGGCCGTCACATAGGTGTCTGCATTTTGGTCGAGCACCTCTTTCGGGCCTTCTGCCTGACGGAACAGGTCGGTCCCGTAGGTTTCCCGGATTCGCTGGCCGGTTTCCTTCAGCACGGCTACATCCGTCGGAGAGAATTTCCCGTTCCGGTTGGGCGGGATGTTCAACAGGAAGGTGGAGTTGCCTCCTACGGCGCGTTCATAGATGTCGAACACATCGTCGGTGCTTCGTACTTGCTGGTGCGTGTCGTCCCGGTAGAACCAGCCTTCGCGGATGGAAGTGTTGGTTTCGGCCTGCTGGTAATGCAGGTATTTGGCTTTATAGAGCTGTTCACGGCTTCCGAGGTCTTTGTCGGTCATATCGGCGAAGTTCGACATCGTGTCCGGATTTGCCTGGTAGGGGACCACGTTCCATTCGGTCGACCGTGTGCCGCCGGCTTCATTGCCGCACCACCGGACATCTTCCCGTCCGAAGATAACGGCGTTGGGGACAAGTGCCTTGATCAGTTTTTTCCAGGCGGGGTAGTTGTAGGTCTGTCCACCTTTCCGCTTGGGATGTGCCCCGTCGAACCATACTTCGTGGATCGGGCCGTATTCGGTCAGGATCTCGAAGAGCTGGTTGAGGAAGTATTCGTTGTAGTCGTCCACTACGAATTCGAAACGGGTCTTGTTGGCAAAAGGCCGTCCGGGGACTTCCCGCGGGATGGTCCGTTTGGTGTATGGGCTGAGGTTGCCGTACAGTCCTTCCGGGTTTTCGATATGGTACAGGTCTGCCGGTGACAGATAGACGCCTAACTTCAATCCGTATTTGCGGCAGGATTCGGACAGGTCTTTCAGGATGTCGCCTTTGCCGTTGCGGAAACCGGTGGACATGATGCCATGCTTTGTGTAGCGGCTTTGCCACAGGACGAACCCGTCATGGTGCTTGACCGTCAGGATCACCATTTTCATGCCGGCGGCTTTCATGGCCTCGCACCACTGATCCGTGTCGAGCTCTTTCAGGTCGAAGACTTTCGGGTCTTCCTTTCCGCTTCCCCATTCCAACCGGGTGAAACTGTTCGGTCCGAAATGGATGAAGGCGATGAATTCGTTTTGCAACGCCGCCAACTGGTTGGGCGAAGGCACGACATGGGCGGCTTTCGCGATGATGTCCGCGTGGCTGTCGCCTGCTTCGACCTTGATCGTGTTCTGAAATGGTTTCTGCTTGTCCTGGGCTTGCCCCTGTAGGGACAACATGGCTCCAAGCAGGAGGATAAAGGTGTGTTTCATGTTTATAAGCGATTATTATTGAATAGTGAAATTATTTGTCTCAACGACTTGTCCGTCCCGGAGGAACACGACCTGATAACCGGCCTTATCCGTCCATTCTCCCTTCTTGGGGGTAAAGGCCAGTTCCGTTTTCTCATACGGTTTGAGTGCCTTTACTTTCCGGCTGCCCATTAACATCCCGTTCTGTTTGATCTCGATGGCTGTCTCCCCGGAAGTCGAAAGCCCGAAGTTCTGGATCTCGACTCTGACTTCGTTTTTGTCTTTCCGGTAGACGGGACGCAAGCTGGACAGCAGGGGCGGCGTATAATCGGCATACGGCAGGCTCGCATAGCCGAATAGCATCTTTCCTTGCTTGTCTTTCCCGATCATCTTCGGGGCGAACTCATCCGGTGTGATACCGCTTCCCCGTCCGTCGAACGTGAGGATCAGGTCTTTTCCGGAGCTTTCGGTCCGGATCACTTGGCTTCCCCGTCCGAAGTTCACTTCGTTGTATGAACCGAACCGCAGGGACGGCACATCGATCTCCCGGAGCGGGTCGAAGCCTTCTTCCGCCAGGACCTTGACCCGGATGGTTTCAGTGGAGGCCGTTATCGGTGTTCGGTTTAGGACGGATAATAGCATCCCCTTGTTCATCGGGATGCAGATATTCTTCGAACTGTGGTTGTCATTGCCATGATCATCCCATTTGACGGTGTCGATGACGGCAAAGTTCATCTGCTCTACACGTCCTTGTTTGTCCTGGAATATTTTAGGACGTTCGTATTTGAACCAATGCTCGACATGCCTGTCCCGATGGAAGGAGATGCCGGGCACATAGGCTTCCCCTTGTTCCGTCACCCAATGGATGCCGTCTTTGGAACGTTGGTAGAAAGCGATACGCCCCAGCCAGTCATTCACGATCAGGTGGTATTGCAGGGAATCCCGCCAGATGATCGGGTCCTCGAACTCTCCTTTGACAGGCGGATAAACCCGCTTGTCCGTGATCTGTTCGTAAGGGGCGATGCCGTCTTTGCTGATCCAGATGCCTCCTCCCCGGCAAACCATCAGATAAGAACCATCCTGCCTTTTGGCAAAGCTGAGGTTGCTCAGTCCTTCGATGATCTTCCGGTCGCGGGGATTGAACGTAAACTTTCCGTATTGCCAGGGGCCGTTGACCTGGTCGGCTATATAATATCCGTCGATGACATATACGACGATCCGGCCGTCGTTGAGGACGAAAGCCTCCGGGTTATGCCCTTTCCCGATTGTGTCTTGGATGGTGAAAGGCCCATGCAGATGATCGCCGGTTGCATGATAAACGGTTGAATTGGGCCATTCCATATGCCCTTTGGGTGCGCTTTCCGGCCATCCGCATACGAACAGATGGTATTTCCGGTCCGGCGTTTGGAGGATATTGCCTCCCCAGAACGAGATGTCGGGATGTTCGATACCGTTGTCGATATACCGGGGGCGTACGCTGTCCGCTCCCCACGTCTCTCCGGAGAGCGTGCCATCGGGCATTGCTTCGAAACGGTCCATGTAGCGTCCGCCTGTAATGAGGTGTTTCCATTCTGCCGGCCGTTCTCTTTCCGTGATTTGGGCGGTGAGTGGCAGGGGAGCCAGACAGGCTGTTGCTAATAGTAATTTTAATTTTTGTATGTTCATATGCTTCTGTATATACGATAATTTGCCCAGCAACGATTGTTACAAGGCAAATATAGCAGTCTTTCTTCACATAGTTAGTAAATGGATTCGGGTTTTTCCCGCGAAGCAGGTCCATACTGCGCATGATCAATTCTCTATCACTTCTAAAACATGGTGTTTTATCATATGATTGGAAACCAGTGTATTGCCTTCTTTAGCTTTTGAAAAAGCATATAAAATAATCGAATAAACAAATGTAAAAACGAATATAA
>ENA-OZGU01001443-OZGU01001443.1-human-gut-metagenome-genome-assembly--contig:-NODE-1443-length-13407-cov-6.510560_pt1 | contig 13407 bp, 10 predicted proteins | sample MGYA00244662_ERZ653670 | MGnify/ENA primary metagenome ERZ653670 (study PRJEB26926, sample SAMN06165224) | human gut metagenome | biome: ENVO:00009003; feature: ENVO:2100002; material: ENVO:00002003...
CTTTATGATAATCAGGTGCATTATTGCCTAACAGAGAAATCGGTGCAATGCCGATGCGGTCCCGCCGCTGTAATGCTGAGCAAACCTCAAAACGTCACTGGGAAACTGGGAAGACGAGGTACGCGATGAAGCAGAGCCAGAAGAACTGCCTGATTATAGCCCATTACGATCCTGCGAAAGACAGGATGGAGCGTTACAAGAGCTTTTTACGCTTTTCTGTCTTTATGCGCAGAAAAGCGTTTTTTATTTTGCTTTTATTTTTCTGGCACGCGAAACCCGGTCAGCTCGGTCAGAAAAACTAAAGATATAAAAATTATTTGACGAGGTGTTTAAAAGATGGATGGGAAGAAAAAAATCTGGGCAATGGCCATCTTATGCGCTGTTGCCAGCGTTGGCTTTGTAGTACCAGCTGGCGCCGAAGAAACCATGACGCATGATTTGGACGAAGTCATCGTCGAAGCCGACAGAAACACTCTGCCGGGGGGATTTGTAGCCAACAACGACAGAGTTGGCATTTTGGGCAATATCAAAGCAATCGATGTTCCTTTTACACAAAAAAAATATACTGAAAAAACTATTATGACCTTTTATGACCCCAATCAGCCTTTAAACGGTACTTTGGCTAATACCCCTTCTATTCGTATCGGCAGTACTTCTCCCATGTATACAGATTTCAGTATGCGCGGCGTCAATATGAATGCTTCTCATTACTACATCAACGGTATTCCCAATATGTTCAACCAGACCCGCAACATCCCGGCATATATCCTCAGCAGCGTCGATATAGTCTCCGGCCCTAACACCGTGCTTAACGGCGCTACCTTTTCCAACAACGGCACTAATGGCACCGATGCGCCGGCAGGACTGCTGAACGGTACAACCAAACGCGCTGCTGCAGACCCTGTCACACGCTATACACAGCGTTTTTCCGGACGCAGTACCTGGACCGAAGACCTTGATCTAGGCCGCCGCTTTGGTAAAAACAATGAATGGGGCATCAGAGTCAACGCACACAATGAAGACGGAGGCCTTTCCATAAAAGGTGCCGATGTACGTGATAAAAGTATTTATATCAACTTAGATCATCAGGACGCTAAAAGTATGACTAATATTTTCGGCGGTTATTATGACTGGAAGGTAAATGGAGGCCAGCGCTGGCTCAGCGCCAGCGGTGTTACCAAAGGCAATCTGGCAGAAGCCCCGAACGGTAAAACAGACCTCAGTTTTGACGGTCAGACCAAATATAATCACGGCATGCTGTTTACCTTAAACCATATCCAAAAATTCAGCGATAAATGGAGCGGTTTCATCAACGGTGGCTACGGGCATTATTCCGAGCATAAAAACGATCCCAACAGTGGTTCACTGACTCTCGGTGACAACGGCAAGCTCTCCGGTAAATTCCGCGACTATGTCTCCGACAGTAAAAGCAGTTACTGGCAGGTCGGCGTTTCTAACAAGGCCGCCATCGGTAATATAAAAAATGACTTGTCTTTTGCCGTTGATTATTTCATGTATAAAAGTAAAGCCGTCAATTCCGGCAGTGCTGCAGGGCAGGCCACTATCGGCGGTGATCTGTGGAATGGCGTTCATATTATCGGAACTCCAATCGCTGCTGCTGACATCGATTCTGTTGGCTACAGCAAAGAATATGCTTATGCAGCAACCCTGGCCGACCGTTTTGAATTTGGCAAAGCTTCGTTATATGCAGCACTGCAATACCGCGATACAGAAACTGAAAGTGCTTCCGGCGCCAAAGTCAACAAAGATTCCCTTAATCCTACCTTTGCTATCGCTTATAAGCCTGTCGAAAATTTATCAGTATATGCCAGCTACGCCCAATCCTATACCAAACCGGTAGAGGTAAGTAAGTCTTACGATAATGCCGGTGAAATTTTTAAACCTATCAAAAACAAACAAACTGAGGTCGGCATCAAATACCGCGGCGGCGAAATTTTACACAGTTTGGCCTTCTTCGAATTAAATCAGGGCAACTATATCAAAGAAGATAATCCCGGCGGAAAAATAGGAGAAATCTACACGCAAAACGGCGAAAATAAATTCAAAGGCGTCGAATACTCTCTGACCGGTAAAGTTGCTCCTAAATGGAATGTTATGGGAGGCCTGATGTACCTTGACGGTAAACGTGAAAAGCTTGCTAAAGGCAGTGAGCATCTCGAAGGCCGTTATGCTACCGGTACTCCTAAATGGAACGCCGTTTTGGCTACGGAATACGAAGCGGACCAGAATAATTCCGCTATTTTCCGTATGAACTACGTCGGCAAGTCCCACGTTAACGATAATGGCGTTATGGCCCCCGATTATATGACCTTCGATTTAGGTTATAAACATAAAACCAAAATCAATTCCACACCTGTTACTTTGACTGCTATGTGCTATAACGTTTTAGGCAAAGATTACTGGATCTCCCGCGGTACCTCCGTAGCTCTCGGCGCGCCGCGCACAATGATGCTGTCAGCACAGTTCGATATTTAGCAGACAGCCACACTGCTTTTAGGAGTTAAGTCCAGATATACCATCAACGTGCATAACTGGAAAATTCATTAATAAAATTATGAGGTGTTTACCAATGATAAATAAGCACAAGAAATTTTTAACAGCGGCTGTTTTCTGCGCCATTACCAGCACTGGTTTTGTTCTGACGGCCTCCGCTGAGGAAACCATGACGCACGACCTGGACGAAGTCGTTGTCGAAGCCGATAAAGACGCCCTGCCAGGCAGCTATGTAAAAACCAAAGGCAGTATCGGCATTTTAGGAGAGAAAAGTATCCTGGATGTACCCTTCAGCAATATGAACATCACGCAAAAAACCATTGAGACTTTCGGCGGCCCCAATCAGCCTTTACAAAGCATTTTAGCAAATAACCCGGCTGTGCGGATTCAAGGCACGACTTTGCACAACGATTTCTCTATTCGCGGCATCAAAGGCAACGGTACCAGTTCCTACCTAAACGGTATCCCCGGTCTAATGACTCAATTTGCCGCCCCTACTTTTATGATCGGCGACATTCAATTTATTTCCGGGCCAAACAGCGGCATTACCGGTATTCCCAGCACTTATGAAACCACGGCAGCCGGCGGTATAGTTAATTTTGTCTCCAAAAAAGCAACAGCGGCACCGCTTACACGTTACCGCCAAACTTTTTCAGGCAAAGGGTCTTTTGGTGAATACCTGGATGTCAGCCGTCGTTTCGGCAAAGATAAAGAATGGGGCGTACGTATCAATACGGAATTATTGAACGGCAACACGGCAATCAACAGCAATGATATGGAAGCCCAGGGCATTTTTGCCAACATCGACCACCGTGATAAAAAAAGCAACACCAATTTACTTGTTGGCTACCGGCATTTAAATATCGAAGGCGGCGCACGCTGGTTCTCATTAAAAGCAGCCGCGATCGGCAAAGAGATCACCAAAGTACCAAGCGCTCCTGAAGCAAGCAAAAATTACGGTTTTGATGGATTGGCCAAAGAATCAGAAGGATACATCATTGCTTTAAATCATGAACAAAAAATGAATGCCGACTGGAAATGGTTTCTGAACGCCGGTATGAACAGTAACAAACTGCAAAGAAACATCATCGGCGCCAGCAGTAATTTCGTTATCATCAATGACAAAGGCGATGTCAGTAATAATTTAATGTCCACACAAACTGTTACCAAAAATTATTATGCCCAGCTCGGTATCAACGGCAATATTAAAACCGGCGCAGTCAATCACGATCTGACTTTGGCCTTTGACAAAGCCTGGCACAGTATCGAAGGCGCCAAAAACATGTATAACAATGGCAGTATGGGCAGTGTCAGCGGCAATATTTACAGCGGCCTGCAGGGCAACAATGTCTGGTATCCCTCAATAGAAACCGGTTTGAGCAGTAAAGATCAGTATTGGGGTATCTCTTTAGCTGACACTGTAAAATATAAAAAAGCCCAGCTTTTACTGGGCGTTCACAAGCATAATGCTTCGGTCGACAGCTATAATAAAATTACCGGACGAGTAACTCAAACCGTTGGCAGCGATGCTTTATGCCCCACTTATGGTTTTGTTTATCAGCCCGATGAGCATACTTCTTTGTATGCCAGTCATTCTGAAAATTTTGATAAGGGCACTATTGTTGCCAGCAAATATGCTAATGCCGGTGAAGTCTTGAATCCTGCCAAAACCAAACAAAATGAAATCGGCTTTAAATATGCCAATGCCGGCTTCCTTACCAGCTTAGGTATTTTTAACATCAAGCAAGCCAACAACATCGACGTCTACAAAGGCAGCGATATGTATTTGCAGCAGGATGGCGAACAGGAATACCAGGGGATAGAATTGTCTGTGAATGGTAAACTCGCCGATAAGTGGAATTTCATGGGCGGTCTGATGTATTTGGATGCCACTCAAAACAAAACCCAAAACGGTACTAACGACGGTAAAACTGTCAATGGTGCGGCCAAATGGAATGCTGTGGCCGTACTGGAATATAATCCGGATGAAAAATTCAGTATTGTCGGACGGGCAATGTACACCGGTAAAGCCGATATTTATAATGAACAGCTGCAGACCCCTTCTTATATGACTTACGACTTGGGTGTCAATTATAAAACTGCTTTCAACAAAACTCCTGTTACCTTGACTGCAATGTGCTACAACCTTACTGATAAAAACTACTGGACTGCCTATGGTAATAATCTGATCTTATCCAGCCCGCGTACCCTGATGCTGTCCGCAACCTTCGACATTTAATTTTCACTTCCATTATCAAAGAGGGTATGTATGCCCTCTTTGATTTTGTAATAGCAGGAGGCAGTTACCGCTATGCTTAATTTCACCGATATCGACTTCAACGCAGTCTGGCAGGAAACCTTTGGCTGGAACGCTGCCGGCGATACCGACAACCGCAAATTCAATGACCAGGCAGAAAATGATTTTTGGGTCCGGCTGGCGCCGCGATATACACAGGAATATAATCTCAATCACGATACCGGCCTGATTGCCGATAAACTGGCCGGCCTTCTGGGCAGGAATAAAACCATCTTGGAAATAGGCTGCGGCAGCGGTAATTTCACTTTGCTGATGGCACAATATTCTCAGCAGATCCTCGGTCTTGATTTTTCACCTGCCATGCTGGCTGTGCTTGAAGAGAGGCGGCTTGCCGAAGGTATCGGCAATATTCGCACGAAGGCAGGCAAATGGGAAGATTTTACAACTGACGCTGTATTCGACTACATCGTCAGTGTCAATTCACTCTACCGTATCCGCGACATAAAAAGCGCTTTATTGAAAATGCACGCTTACAGTACCCAGGGCTTTATCATCGTCAGAACTATCCAGCGGCCGTTCTTTTACAGCCTTTATCAGAAAAACGGCGTGTCCTGTCCTGAATGTCTTGATTATCAGCTGCTGCCGCTGCTTTTATGGCGGCTTGGTCTGCAGGCCAACGTAGAATTTCTAACTTACCCCAAAAAGAAGTATTTCCTCGACCTGGCTGATGTAAGTCAGGAAATGCAGGCTGATTTGACTGCGCAAATCTTTCATGAGCAGCAGGCAAAGCTTTTGCAGGCTTTTACCGGACAGGCAGCTTTTACAGACGGACGATATACGATCAGCCAGCCGCGCACTACTGTTATTATTTCTGTAAAAAATAAATCTGGGATGAAAATATGAAACATTTTTATAAGCCCCTGTTACTGCTGCTTACGACAGCCGTGCTTTTGCTTGGCGGCTGCGGCGTGCAGCAAACTGCCTCAGAACAGGAAAAAAATATCACAGCTGAAAACAACGCCGTTGTTTTAGCTGCCGGAAGAAATTTGGCCCCAGGCGAAAAAGACGGTTACTATTGCAGCAAGATCTTAGGCGTCTGGGAGCCTTTGATCACTAAGGACGAAAATGGGCTGCCCCAGCCTTGTCTGGCCGCAAGCTGGGAAATGCGCGCTGACGGCAGAGAATGGATCTTTCATCTGCGCCAGGGCGTACAGTTCCACAACGGCAGCCCTTTTAATGCCGATGCCGTTATCAAAAACTTTGAGCGGATGAAATTAGGCGTCAAACGTTCCTCTTTTTATGGTCTGGATATCAAAACCTTTTATCCGTCGCTGATTCGTTACGAAAAAATCGACGATTACACCTTAAAATTCCTTTTTGCCGAGCCCAACGTCAACCAGCTGTATAAAATGATCGACTTCGGCAGCCCTGTCTATGCCCCGGAATGCTTTGCTCCCGACGGCAATTTTCAGGGCTTCGCTATAGGTACAGGGCCTTATAAGATCACTGAAAACGTACTGAACAAATATGTCCGCCTTACCCGCAGCGATACTTATTACGGCACTAAAGCAAAGGTGCCCGAGATAGTAGTCAGGAATATTCCCAATCCCGACGTCCGTTATGCGGCCTTAAAGGCCGGCGAAATTTTAGGAGTTCTGGACATCAACGCCATTCCGCCTTTTTTGGCTGAGGAAATCAAACAGGATGACCGTTTTGCAATATCGACCAATAAATCGACGATGATCCGCTTTTTGGCCCTGAACGGCAGCAGATTTCCTTTTAACGATGTACGTATGCGTCAGGCCGTCAGCCTGGCGATCGACAGAAAAGATCTGGTCCAGGCATTATATTTAAACTATGCCGAACCAACTGCCAATCTTTTGAACTACACCAGCCCTTATTATAAAGACTATCCGGTAGAATATGACCCCGAAAAGGCGCGAAAACTGGCCCGTGAAGTGTTAGGCGGACAACGCTGCGAAGTGGTCTACTGCATCAATGGCGGCGAACCGCTACAGAAAGGCGAAGCAGAACTGATCTCATACTGGCTGCAAAGCATTGGCCTCGATGTGACGATCCAATCGCTGGAATATGCCACCATGGCCCGGCAGATGCGCCGAGGCGACTATGACATTGCCCGCGTACAGCAGGGCTTGCCTAACGGCGACCCCTACAGTATTTTTTATACTTTTATGATGCCGGACGGCAGCCGCAATAAGATCAGCTTCCTGGCTTACCAAAATCATGAGGTCGCAGCTTTACTGCAGGAGGCCAAGCATTGCACAGATGAAAGTAAACGCCGTGCCATTTATGATCGGTTGCAGCTTATTTCCATCGAGGAACAGCCTGTAGTACCGTTATTCAATGACCGCAGCATCGTTGCTTACAGCAAACGTTTAAAAAATTATGAAGCGCTGGTTTACGGCGTTAATTTAGCAGAAATTGAGTTGATAGACTGATGATTAGTTATTGCTGTAAAAGAATCCTGACTGCTGTGCCCGTATTGCTGGGCATCAGCCTGCTGGCTTTTATACTGGGAGTCTTATCACCCGGCGATCCGGCTGAATTTGTCCTGAATCAGGACGGATTATATGCCCCCAGCGAAGAACAGCTCGAAGCGATGCGCGAAGAACTTGGTTTGAATAAACCCCTGTGGCTGCGCTACGGTCTGTGGCTGATGGGAGTTCTGCAGGGCGATCTTGGCAGCAGCTATATCACCGGCCGCGACATTGCCGCCGAGATCGCGCAGCGCCTGCCTGTGACGCTGGAGCTGGCTGTACTCGCGCTGCTGATGGCAGGTGTGGGCGGTATCTTTTTAGGCAGCATCTGTGCAGTTTACCGCGGCAGCTTTTTTGATAACTTCGTCAAAAACCTTACTAATGTCATGCTCTCGATTCCCGGTTTCTGGCTGGCTTTGATCCTGATCCTTATTTTCAGCGAACAGCTGCGCTGGCTTCCCACCAGCGGTACGGGCAGCCTGAAATATTTTCTGCTGCCGGCTTTCGTTCTGGCTTTTGCCACCATGTCTACTGTCTGCCGCTTTATGCGCGGCGCACTGCTGACAGAATTTGGCCGTCAGTATTTTCTGGTCGCCAAAGTACGTGGCATCAATAAATTCAACCTGCTCACACGCTATGCCCTGCCTAATGCCATTATCCCCGTCATCGCTCTGCTGGGCAATTATTTTGCCAGCGTTCTGGGCGGTTCTGTAATAGCCGAAAGCATTTTTGCTATCCCCGGTATCAGCAGCATGGCACTGGAAGCCATCCGCTACCGTGACTATCCGGTGCTGCAGGCTTATGTTCTGGTCAGCGGCTGGATTCTGATTCTGGTCACCCTTGCGGTTGACCTTTTGATCGCCAATCTCAATCCCAAAGTAAAGCTGGGTGAAAAACTATGAAAAAAAATAACCTGCAGCTTTATTTTGCTGCCGCTGTCCTCATACTGATCATCGGCGCCAGTATCCTCGCTCCGCTACTGGTCACACACAATCCGTTTGAGCCCGATATGGCCAGCCGCCTGCAGCCGCCCTCCTGGCAGCATTTTTTCGGCACAGATGCGCTGGGACGCGATATGTTCAGCCGTATTCTTTACGGCGGCAGAGCTTCGATCCTGCTCTCACTCACGGCAGCGCTGCTCTCACTGGGCGCAGGACTGCTCGTAGGACTGTTCTGCGGCTTTTACGGCGGTAAGCTTGACATATTTTTTACGATCGTAAGCAATATTTTTCAGGGTATTCCCGGCAGCTGCTTTATGATCGCTATCGCCGGTATCTTCGGTGCCAGCATCAAAAGTCTGGTCCTAGCGCTGGTCATAACCTCCTGGGCCGGCTTTTCGCGTATCGTCCGTGCCGAAGTGCTGCAGCTCAAAGAAGAACCGTTCATCGAAGGCCTGCGCTGCCTGGGCTGCAGCAACTTCCGTCTGCTGACCCGCCATATCGTCCCTAACATCATCAATAAACTGCTCGTACTATTCACAATCCGTGTCGGCCGCGGTATTTTATCGATCGCCGGACTCAGCTTCCTTGGCCTGGGGGTCCAGCCGCCAACACCGGACTGGAGCGTAATGGTCAGCGACGCGGTGCTCTATTACCGCAGTTCGCCGCATCTGATCCTGATCCCCGGCGCCTGTATTTTTTTCCTGATCTATTCGATCAATAATCTGGGGGAATTTATGCGCGACAGGCTCGACGTCCGTTTCAGCGAGGTGCGCAAATGGTAAAACAGCTTCTCAACGACAACCTTACTCTTCAAATAAGCGATCTGCAGGTACATTTTCCCGTTTCCAAAGGACTGGTCAAAGCCGTCGACGGTATCAGTGCCCGGTTCGAACATGGAAAAATAACAGGCATCATCGGCGAAAGCGGCTGCGGCAAATCCGTACTGGGACAGGCCCTTTTAGGACTGCTGCCGGATTACGTGATGCGCAGCGGCAAAATCCTCTACCGTGGTACAGATATTTTGGCAAACGCCGCTGGAATCCCCTGCTTTTATGGACAGGAATTCGCACTCATACCCCAAAATCCCGGTGACGCACTCAATCCTCTGCGTAAAATCGGGCGGCAATTCGATGATATCCTGCAGACTGCCGGACTCAATGATAAAACCAACCAGCGCAAGCAACAGCTGCTGACCTTTTTCGGATTACCGGATGCAGAGCGCGTACTCGCCGCTTATCCGCATGAGCTTTCGGGAGGTATGCTGCAGCGCGTATTATGCGCGATGAGTATTTGCTGCTCGCCCCTGTGGCTTCTGGCCGACGAACCTACCAAAGGACTGGACGAAACAGCCTGCGGCGTTGTTTATGAAAATCTGCAGAAAATAAAAAACAGCCAGTCACTGGGTATGCTCATCATCACCCACGACTTACAGCTGGCACGTTCTATCTGCGCCGACATCGCCGTTATGTATGCCGGCCAGATCGTCGAATACGGTCCCCAAGTCCTTACCGGCCCACGCCATCCATATACCCAGGCTTTCTTGGCAGCACTGCCGGAAAACGGCTTTCAGCCGCTGCCTGGCCTGCCGCCATTACCGCAGGATCATTTGCCCGGCTGTCGGTTTGCGCCGCGCTGCCCCAGCTGTCAAAAACGCTGTCTGCAGGAAGTCCCTCCTGTCTATGACAGCGGCACCGCGAAAGTGAGGTGCTTCCTCTATGCTTGAAGCTGTCGAAGTTTCTAAAAAATATTGGGACCGCAGCAGCGGCAGGCAATACGATGTTTTACAAAGCTGCAGTCTGCAGATCGCTGCCGGAGAAGCAGTCGGTCTGATGGGACCCAGCGGCTGCGGCAAAAGTACTCTGGCACGTGTATTGCTGCGGCTTCTGCCGACAGACAGCGGCCGTATCATCTTTCAGGCGCAGGACGTGACTCAGCTGTCTCAGAAACAGCTGAAACCCTTTCGCCAGCAAGTACAGTTCATATCGCAGCGTCCTGAAAGCTTTTTTGATCCGCTGCTGAAATTAGGCGCCAGCCTGCGTGAACCGCTGCATATCTTTGATCTGCCTGACAGCAGCGAGATTATCGAAGCCGCACTGGCCACAGTCAAACTGTCACCTGCCCTGCTGGACCGTTATCCGCATCAGGTCAGCGGCGGCGAAGTACAGCGCCTGAGTATCGCCCGTGCGCTTTTGCTTAAACCGAAACTGCTTATCCTGGACGAGCCGACATCAATGCTGGATATCTCCGTCCAGGCACAGATCCTACAGCTTTTAAAAAATATTCGCCGGCAGGAACAGATGGCGTTCCTCTTTATCTCCCATGACAAAGCCGTAATCAATTATATGTGCAACCGCCAGCTATATATGCAGGAAGGCAGGATCACCTGACAAAAAAACACCCAACGCTATGCGTTGGGTGTTTTACTTTAATAAGAACATCAGTACCGCTTCTCCTGCCGTTACAGCCATTGTTCCAGTACTTCCTGCAGCCGTTCGATACTGACCGGCTTGCTCAGATGCTCGTTCATCCCGGCATTGAGCGCCATCTTGATATCTGAAGAAAATGCGTCAGCCGTCATTGCCACAATTGGTATCTGCCGCGCATCTTCACGCTCCAGCCTGCGGATCTCCCTGGTCGCTTCATAGCCGTTCATAACAGGCATCCGCACATCCATCAATATCATTTCATAATGACCGGGCGCAGATGCATTAAACATTTCCACTGCCCGCCGGCCATTTTCAGCACCCTCGCAGACTACCCCCAGGCTTTGCAGAAACTCCAGAGCGATCTCCATATTCAGGTCATTATCTTCAACTATCAGGACCCGATGTCCCGAAAAATCGCTCCTGCCCACAGGCTTTACTGCCGGCAGCGGTTTTACTGCATCATCGCCCAGCCAGCGCAGCGGCAGCGTTAAGGTAAACTTTGCGCCGCCTTCCGGCCTGTTGGCGGCTTCGATAGTGCCGGCCATCAAATTTGTCAGGTTCTTGCAGATCGCCAGCCCCAGTCCCGTCCCCTCGATTTTACTTGTACGGCTGTCTTCACCGCGTTCAAACATATCAAAAATTTTCGGCAGCAGTTCTTCCGACAGTCCCGAACCATTATCGCTGACAGCAAAAACATACTGCGAACGCTGTGGGATCATTGAGGAGAGCTCCTGCAGCCCCAAAATGATTTCTCCGCCTTCCGGAGTATATTTAACCGCATTACCTAAAATATTCAGCAAAATCTGCTTGAGATGCGTACTGTCGGCCAAAACCTCCGCATGGTTCAGTTCTTCAAGCTCCAGCCGCAGATTTTGCATTTTTTTACCGGCCATCGGACGGATGATATTGAGTACATCCTCCAGCAGCTGCGGCAGGCTCAGCTCATCATCTATTAAAACAACTTTGCCGCTTTCTATTTTCGACATACTTAAAATGCTGTTGATCAGCTCCAGCAAATGGGCGGAGCTGCTGTCGATTTTATTAAGACAGTCCAGCGTTTTGGCTTTATTCTCAATATTCTGCCTGGCGATAGTCGTCATTCCGATGATCGCATTCATGGGCGTACGAATATCATGGCTCATCTGCGACAAAAAAGCGCTTTTCGCCTCATTAGCAGTATGCGCCGCCACCAAAGCTTCCTTCAATTCCTGCTGCTGTTCCATCTCACGGCGGCGCTCATCATCAATAAAACGCGCCACCAGGACCGCCTGTTGTTTTTTCGAACCACTGTAATCCGGCAGATATGAAACCATCAGACTGATCCATTTATAGACCCCGCCGTTTTTGCGGCGCAGCTCCATTTCCAGCTTATCACCGGTTTTAGTCAAAACCCGGCGCAGCTCCCGTAAATTAAAACGCTGCCTGAATTTATGCCAATCCTCGCGCGGTACTACATCTCTGGTATAGGCCAGAAATTCCTCACACGTGCCGTTATACGGATAGTCCACGCATTTTTGCCCGGTCAGCTCAACAAAATGATAAGTCCCCGCATCCAGATCAAAATGCACTACGGCATAATAAATATCGCCCAGCACGTGATTGATCTCATAATTAAGGCTTTCGACCAGCTGCTTTTCCTGCTGCATCCGTTTCCAGGCGTCGATATCACGCATCGTACCCACCACTCGTACCGGCCGGCCCTGTTCATAAACAGTAGTTGCCTGCACTAAATACCACTTGTTATCTATCTTTTCGTCAATATAACGTCGCATCCTGATTTCCAGAGCCTCTTCACTGCGTTCACCACGCAGAAGGCCCAGCCAGGCCTCCCGATCTGACGGATCGACAAGATTTTCTTTTATGACTGCGGAAAGATAATCCGGGATGTAACTGCGCCGTGTTCTTTCCTGAGAATTTTCAGCTGCTATATTGCTCCAGGAATGCATCACCTGTAATCTGATATCATATTCAAACAGCAGATCTATACTGGATTCCATCGCGACCCGGTAACGTTCTTTTTCCTCATACAGCTGCCGTTCCATGTCCCGGCGCTGGGTAACGTCGCGCATAAAACAACCGCAGTAGCCGTACATCGGCTGATAGCAGTCGACCGACAGATATTTTTTTAAATTATCGTTATAATCCTCGACATTCTGTGTCAAGCCTTCCAATGCTGTTTTCGTATAGATATTCAACCATTTGGCGTCGCTATCGCCCCAAATATCGCTGAAAGACATTCCCAAAAGGTAATTTTTACCGTCGATACCCAAAAATGATGCACAGGCGCTGTTGGCATAAACAAAGATAAAATCCTGAGGCAATCCGCTTGCATCGGCCTCTATCCTCAATACATATACTGGCAGCGGCAACTTGTCAAACTGCATCATCATGCCACGCTGCATCGCGGCAAAATCTTTGTTGAACTGTTCTAATAAAAGCTTCTTTTCCAAGCTTTCTCACCCTTCCGCGGCCGAAGCCAAGGTTATCTTACAGCATGCCCGTACAAAAACCTGTCGACAATCAAATCCGCCAGTTCGGCATCGGTAAATTCAGGCTGACCCACATAGTGCAGCACCGACATCGTCACACCGCCGAATAAATGGTGAGCCGTGATCGTAGGCTGACCCTGCTTCATAAAGCCAGTTTCCATCCCTTCACTGATGATCGTCACCAGACATAAGACCTGCTCCCTGATCAGATTGCGGTACCGCAGGATATGGTGAGCCGTGATCGTAGGCTGACCCTGCTTCATAAAGCCAGTTTCCATCCCT
>ENA-OZGU01001450-OZGU01001450.1-human-gut-metagenome-genome-assembly--contig:-NODE-1450-length-13343-cov-4.195590_pt1 | contig 13343 bp, 11 predicted proteins | sample MGYA00244662_ERZ653670 | MGnify/ENA primary metagenome ERZ653670 (study PRJEB26926, sample SAMN06165224) | human gut metagenome | biome: ENVO:00009003; feature: ENVO:2100002; material: ENVO:00002003...
TGGGCTCGGAGATGTGTATAAGAGACAGGTGAATATGTAAACACACCAAGGCGGTCAAATTCCATCTCATCTACAAACTCCATCAATTCTTCGTGTTGTTCCTGTGTCTCTCCTGGGAAACCGGTAATCAATGTAGTACGGATTGCGATATCCGGTATTTCTTTTCGCAGTTTTCCAATAATTTCAACCAGCTGTTCTTTTGAAGTCCTTCTTCCCATTCGTTTTAAGATTCCATCACTTGCATGCTGAATCGGAAGATCCAGGTAGTTACAGATCTTATCCTCTTCTTTGATTACCTGAATCAATTCATCTGTAATCTCTTCCGGATAGCAGTATAAAATGCGGATCCAGCGTAATCCACTGATTTTACAAAGCTCTCTCAGCAACTTGTGCAATGATTTTTCACCATAGAGATCTTTTCCATAAAGTGTTGTCTCCTGTGCCACTAGAATAATCTCTTTTACTCCCTGTGCCACCAGATCTTCCGCCTCTTTCAGAAGCCGTTCGATCGGAACACTTCTAAAGTTTCCGCGGATTTTTGGAATGATACAATATGTACAGTGTTTATCACACCCTTCTGCAATCTTCAGATAAGCAAAATGTCCTCCTGTCGTCACAAGGCGCTTGCTCTCCACAAGCGGAAGCACATCAATGTCAGTCATCTCCACACTCGTGTGCCCTGCAAGTGCCTCGTCAATCGCTTCCACAATCTTATCGTAAGAAGTCGTTCCAAGCACTGCATCCACTTCCTCAATCTCATCGATGATCTCCTGCTTATATCGCTGTGCAAGACAACCTGTGACAATTAACGCCTTGCATGAACCGGCTTTCTTATATTCTGCCATCTCAAGAATCGTCTGGATGCTCTCCTCTTTTGCATCATGGATAAAGCAGCATGTATTAATGACAATCACATCTGCGATCTCTTCGCTGTCCACCATCTGGTGTCCTCTAGACGCCAACAGTCCAAGCATCACCTCCGTATCGACAAGGTTCTTATCACATCCTAGTGATACAAATAATATATTCATAGTCTCATTTCTCCTATATAGTTATTGAGGCAGATACTCCACTACGCATCCGCCTCATCATATCTTTTATCTATTCTTCTGTATCTTCTGCAATGATCTTAATCTTTCCATTATTCAATTCATCAATTGCAATCGAAAGTGGTTTCTCACCATGCTTTGTTGGTACTAAAGGTAATTCTCCGCCGATAATCTGTCTTGCTCTTTTTGAAGTTGCCAAAACAATCGAATAACGGCTGTTTACAATCTTAGTTGCCCCTTCCTCTACGTCTTGATTGACTACTTTCATCAAATCTGTGTAAGATGGATGTAACATGTATTATTCTCCTTTCAAATTCCCATTTAATTCTTCTTTTATCTGACACATAAAATCTCCATTGCGGAAACTTCTGCTGTGTTCACCCTCAATAATATTATGCATCTCCTGCACGCAGGTATCCAAATCATCGTTGATGATCAGATAGTCATACTCCTGCATTCCCTCAGCCTCTTCTGCTGCTCTTTGCATTCTGGATTCAATAACATCCATCGTCTCCGTTCCTCTTCCAATCAAACGCTCTCTCAAAATCGAAGCATTCGGTGGAGTTATAAACAACAACAGTGTCTGTGGAAATTTTTCTTTCACTTTCAAAGCACCCTGAATCTCAATCTCCAGAATCACATCTTTTCCGGCTGCAAGCTGTTCTTCCACATAGGCTTTTGGTGTGCCATAATAATTATTCACGTATCTAGCATACTCTATTAACTCATCTTGTGCAATCATTTTTTCAAATTCTTCTGTCGTTTTGAAAAAATATTCCCTTCCATCCACTTCTCCTTCTCTTGGATTTCGTGTGGTGGCAGAAACAGAAAGTGCATAAGTTTCCTCATAACGCTTCATCAATTCTTTCATCAGTGTTCCTTTTCCTGCCCCTGAAAATCCGGATACAACGATCAAAATCCCTCTCTGATTCATCTCTTTAAAATTTCTCCTTTATCTCCTGGTTATTCAATATTTTGTATCTGTTCTCTGATTTTTTCAATCTCTGTCTTTAGTCCGATGGCATAATTCGAAACTTCCAGATCATTCGCCTTGGATAAAATCGTATTCGCCTCCCGGTTCATCTCCTGTGCGATGAAATCCAGCTTACGCCCGATTCCCTCCGACTCTTCCAGTGTATTTCTCATATGTGCGATATGACTTTTCAAACGAACAACTTCTTCATCCGTACAGATCTTGTCCGCAAACAGAATCACTTCCGCTGCAATCCGGCTCTCTTCAACCTGCGCGTCCGCAAGTAATTCTTTTACTTTTTCTTCCAGCTTTGCACGATACTCTGCCACAATCTGAGGAGAACGTGCTTCCACCTGTTCCACAAGTGATTCCATACCGGAGAGCTTCTGAAGGATATCTTCTTTTAAGTGAGAACCTTCCAAAACTCTGGTTTCCACAAACTGTCCAAACGCTCCCTCCAGCGCCTCTTTGAGCCCGCTCCAGAGAATCTCTTCATCCTCTGTCTGCTCTTCCATTGTAAGTACCTCCGGATAGTGGGACAATGCAGATACTTTCACATCATTTGCAATGTGAAACTCCTCGCTCATCTGACGGAAATAACGCATATATTCCGCTGCCAGTGCAGCATTATACTTCAGCATCATCTGCTGCTGTGACAAATCCTCACAGGAAATAAAAATGTCTACCTTCCCACGGTTGGCATACTGCTTTAAAAGCGTACGGATCGCCGTCTCAAAAAAATTCAGCTTTTTCGGCATCCGGATATTTACATCCAGATATCTGTGGTTCACACTTTTTAACTCTACCGTAAATTTTCTGGACTCTTTTTGAATTTCACATCGTCCAAAACCTGTCATACTTTTTATCATGTCTTTGTCCTCTGTCATTTTCTTGAAATTCTGTTACCAGTATACTCTTATTTATGCTGTTTGGTCAAGCTTTCACTCCAGAAATTCCCGATTTCAGGTACCACTTGTCCGAATTCTGTGATACAATAATCAAGTTAAACGAAACCAACCAAAAGAAAGGATTTTTTTATGGCTTTTGACGGAATTGTCGTGGCCAATCTGGTCCACGAATTAAAAGAACAGCTTTTAAACGGAAGAATTGCAAAGATCGCACAGCCGGAGGCAGACGAGCTTCTGCTGACGATCAAATCCCCTAAGGGACAGAGACGGCTTTCCATTTCTGCAAGTGCATCTCTTCCGCTCATATATCTCACTGACGCGAATAAACCAAGTCCCATGACTGCTCCCAATTTCTGTATGCTTTTGAGAAAGCACATTGCAAACGGCAGGATCGTGGATATCTGGCAGCCCAAACTGGAGCGGATCATTCATTTTACAATCGAGCATCTGGATGAGCTTGGCGATCTTTGCCGCAAGGATCTGATCGTGGAGATCATGGGCAAACACAGCAATATTATTTTCTGTACTTCAGACGGAACGATCATTGACAGCATCAAACATGTCTCCGCCCAGATGAGTTCTGTCCGGGAAGTGCTGCCCGGACGGGACTATTTCATCCCGGACACCATGGAAAAAGCAGATCCGCTCACAATTTCAGAAGCCGAGTTCCATACCCTGCTTCGTGCAAAGCCAATGCCGGTATCCAAGGCAATCTACACCAGCTTTACCGGGATCAGTCCCGTCACTGCTGAGGAGATCTGTTTTCTTTCCAGTATAGATTCAAGGCTTCCGGCCTCAGAGCTTTCCGCAGATGTCTGTGTACACTTTTACAATCAGTTTTGTATTTATCTCTCCGCAGTCAGGGAAGGTCAATTCTCCCCGTCTGTATACTATGACGGAAAAGAGCCAAAGGAATTTGCATCCCTTGGGCTGGAGCATTTGCATGCATACCACAGAGAAACTTTTTCTTCCATCTCACACGTGTTGGAGACTTATTATGCAACCAAAAACCAGATTACCCGTATCCGCCAGAAATCTGCTGATCTGCGCCATATCGTACAGACCGCTCTGGAACGCGCCAGAAAAAAATATGCTCTGCAGATGCGGCAGTTATCCGATACCGAGGATCGGGACAAATACAAAGTATACGGCGAACTGATCCATACTTACGGCTATAATCTGGAACCAGGTGCAAAAGTACTGGAAGCTTTGAATTACTACAACAATGAAATCGTAAAAATCCCATTGGATACCACAAAAACTCCGTTGGAAAATGCACAGCGCTATTTCGAAAAATATAACAAACAAAAACGTACCTTTGAAGCATTGTCCGAACTGACCGAAGAAACAAAAGAAGACATCACATATCTGGAATCCGTCAGCACTGCTCTGGATATCGCACTCAGTGAGGAGGATCTTGCAGAGATCAAGGAAGAGCTGATTCATTCCGGTTATATGCGCCGCAAATTCACCAAGAAAAAAGTAAAGATCAAAAACAAACCACTGCACTATCTTTCCAGTGACGGATATCATATTTATGTCGGAAAGAATAACCTGCAGAACGACTGGCTGACCTTCGAATTTGCAGTCGGCAATGACTGGTGGTTCCATGCAAAAAATACTCCCGGATCTCATGTTGTTGTCCGCACCAACGGAGATGAGCTTCCGGACCGTACATTTGAAGAGGCCGGACGGCTTGCCGCTTACTATTCCAAGGCCCGGGGCGGAGAAAAAGTAGAGATTGACTATATTGAGAAAAAACATGTCAAAAAACCAAAGGGTGCAAAACCCGGCTTTGTCGTATATTATACCAATTATTCGCTGATCATCGACAGTGATATCGGCGACTTAAAAGAAATTTCTGATTAAAATGCATTCAAAATGCCCCTGGTACAGATTTCGTTACCAGGGGCATCCATCTATTTTTCTATAATAAAAGAGTATTCTTATCCATTGACTGCTTGCTTCACATCTTCAGGAACCTGAATCTGTCCCACATTATCATATCCGTTATACACCAGTTCAATATTATAAAAATTCACATTAGTTGTTTTCCCGAAGCTTTGGTATAATTCATCCATCACATCTGTCATATCCACGATGATCCTTGCCGGCAGCTTTTCTTTTTTGTAAATATCCACCGTAACCGGAATCTCCAGTGTATCCAGCGCATCCTGATCCAGCAGATCCACAAGACCGTAGGCCTGAATCATCTCCTCCCCAAGAAAATCCATCAGCTTCTTTCCCTGCATATCCCCGTAGATTTCATAGCACGTCTTTTCCCGGACCTTTACCGGCTGCTTTGCAAGCGTAAAATCTTCGATTTCCGCTCTTGCACTCTGGAAAAAATCTGTTTCTGTACCACTGGAAGAGGAGCTGTTTTCACTCTCTGTCCTCGACCACTGCTCGTAAAGACTACTGTACGTCACATACTTATCGCCTTCTTCCACCTGGTAGATTTCCATATTACTAGAGACCAGATTATCATTTAGCTTCACTTCCGCCCTCCCCTTTGCGTGTCCTGCTCTGGGGCTTACCGTGTTCTCCATGTCCATATCCATTCGGATTCTGGTATGATCCAGCACATCCTCCAACTCCACCTCGATTTCCAGTGAACTGGATGCCGAATTGACTTCTTTCATATTTTTGTCTACCGCATCCATCAATACTTCTGGTGTTACTTCCTGCTTTTCCTGCTGTCTGCATCCTGCCGCCGTATTTGTGCACAGCATCAGCAGTGCGCCTGTCAATGCAAGACAGCGCATCCGTTTCTTTCCTGTCATACCAAATTCCTTTTCTTTTTCCGCCTGATGCGGTTATTCCTTCCCAAGAAGGTAATCAATAAACTGCTGTGCAGTTCTTCCCGACATTCCCCCGTGACTCAGTTCCCATTTATTGACTTCCAATAAAAGTTCTTCTTCCGGCATGGAAATATGGTTCCGCTTTGCCAGTTCTGTCACGATCTTCTGGAATGCCTTTTTAGCCGGAGAGGCAAAATAAATCTTGACACCGAATCTTGCCACAAGAGACAGTTTTTCCTGCACCGTATCGTTTGTATGCAGTTCTTCATCCCGATCCTGTTTGTCACGGAAAGTCTCCCTCACCAGATGCCTTCTGTTGGAAGTTGCATAGATCAGAATATTGTCCGGTTTTTTCTCCAGACCTCCTTCGATCACGGCTTTCAGATACTTATATTCGATTTCAAATTCTTCAAAAGAGAGATCATCCATGTAAATAATAAATTTATAGTTTCTATTTTTAATCTGGGCAATCACCTCGTTCAGATCCTGAAACTGATGCTTATATACTTCGATCATGCGAAGCCCCTGATCATAATACTGATTTAAAATTGCTTTGATGGAAGATGATTTTCCTGTCCCTGCATCTCCGTAGAGCAGACAGTTATTGGCTCTTTTTCCCTCTACAAACGCTTTGGTATTATCAATCAGCTTTTGCTTTTCTGCCTCATATCCTACGAGATCATTCAGATGCACATGAGCAATGTTCGTGATTGGAACGATTTCCGCTGCTCCGTCTTTGGTATGTTCCACGCGAAACGCTTTGTGCAGTCCCAGCTTTCCGACTCCAAACTCCCGATAAAACTCCGTCACGCACTGCTTAAACGACTGTACGTCCTCTGCCTGCTCCAGCTCCCTGCTCAGATTACAGATTCTGTCACGGATTCGTTTATTAAAAACAATCCTGTCATCCTGTGTATTTTCATAGTCCAGAAGAAGGGAAAAACAGCCTGCATCCAATACCCGCATCAATGCAGTGAAATCATAATCGAATAATTCTTTAAAAATCCAAAAATCATGCTCTGCCGCCAGATTCAGGCTTCCTTTTGTCTCTCCCGTGATCTCGCAGGAGGTACTGTAAGCATTTTCATCATTTGCCAGCAGGAAAGTCAGGAAGGTATGCCAGAGATTTCCGAAAAACCCGTGACACTCTGAGAGTTCCAGCAATTCATTCATACAGGAAAAAAGCAGTCCTTTTAAATCCTCCTGATTATAGTATTCATTATCATAATGTTCCATCAGAAATGTCATATCCAAAAGTAACTCTTCGTATTCCATATTTTTATATAAGATCAGTTCATTGGTACGCATCTTCCTGTTCCTCCCTCATACTCATCAATAATTTCCTAAAATCTTCAAGTTCCGCGCTTCTTCTCTGAGCCCCCGGATCGCATTTTTCACACCCGGCTGTTCGAGATTTCCTTCGAAATCCACAAAGAAACGATACTCCCAGCTTTTCCCTTCCACCGGACGGGATTCAATCTTTGTCATGTTCAGGTCATTGTAAATAAAATGCGACAAAATCTGATACAGTGATCCACTCTGGTGCGGAAGTTCAAAACAAATACTGATTTTCGATGCATCCGGCGTAAAAATCTTCTGATTCGTAACAATGATAAACCGTGTCACATTATTAGTCTCATCATTAATATCCTCTGCCAGAACAGAAAGTCCGTATACCTGTGCTGCATATGCACTGCACACTGCCGCCTGCGAGTGATCCTGCTCTTTTAGGACTTTTTTTGCCGCTGCCGCTGTATTGGACACACTGATCTGCTGCCAGTCTCCATGCTTTTCCAGGAAACGGCTTGTCTGCATCAGAGCTTCTGCCTTAGAGTACACACGCTCAATCTGAGAGAGTGTGGTTCCAGGAAGGCCTGCCAGCGTATTTTCGATTGGAAGAAACGTCTCTCCCACAATATAATTTTCAAACTCTACCAACAGATCATATACTTCATTGACTGCTCCAGCAGAAGAATTTTCAATCGGAAGAACTGCAAAATCTGCCGCCCCCTCCTCGATTGCCTCCATGGCTTCCCGGAAAGTCGTCACATGAAAATTGTTCTCATTGTCCGGAAAATATTTCTTCATGGCAGCCTGACTATAAGCTCCTTCCACACCCTGAAATACGACACGGACATTCTGCTTATCAAGCAACTCCATCTCAATAAACGGAAGTCTTCCCAGTGCACCCGCCTCCACAAGCTGCTGATACTGCAATTTCCGGCTCATACTCATCAGCTGTGCGTACAGCTCCTGAATCCCCTTCTTGTTAAACTCACCGTTCACCTTGGATGCCACATCCAGAAGTTTTTCATGTTCTCTTTGACGGTCAAACACTTTTCGCCCTGCGCCGACTTTAAATCTTCCAACATCCTCGCAGACTTTCATTCTTTCTTCATACAGCTTTGCGATCTGATCATCGATCCCATCCAGCTTCTCCCTGAGTTCTTCCAATGTCGCCATTTTTCTTCTCTCCTTGTCCTTTCAAACTTAAGCTGTATTATAATACATTTTTTTCCGATTGTACAATACCTGATTTCTAACTGCATAAATCCGCTCTAAAATGGGCAGTCTGTTGTTATGAAGAAAAAATTTATTTTATGCGGCACCCTCGGCTGGTGCATGGAAATTTTGTTTACAGGACTTCACTCCTTTTTCTCCAAAGATTATACACTTGCAGGAAGAACCTCCATCTGGATGTTTCCAATCTATGGAATGGCATGTATTTTCTCCCCGCTCTCCCAGAAATTAAAGACAAAAAATACCCTTCTGCGCGGCAGTATCTACACTGCTTTTATTTTTGCCGGGGAATTTTTATCCGGTCTGTTTTTAAAGAAACACCGGATCTGTCCCTGGGATTACAGTCGTGCAAAATTCAATATCAAAGGGGTCATCCGTCTTGATTATGCGCCGCTTTGGTTTACCGCCGGCCTGTTCTTTGAAAAATTTTTGAAAAAATTTTAATTTCTTTCCGTTTTAAATGCCATGCACTAAGTAATGAAACCAATGGAATCGTCAATATCACTCCCATTGTGGAAGCAATTCCTTGAATTAACTCGATTCCTATGGAATACATATTGATGATCTGCGTTGTGGAATAGTTATACACATACAAAAATACTAACGTATTAATCGACGTACCTGTAAAAGCTAAAATCAGTGTATTTGACATTGTCCCCATCATATCTTTTCCAACCCGTATCCCCGAAAAAAATAATTCCCTTGCAGAAAGCAGTGGATTGCGAAAGTGGATTTCATTAATAGTAGACGCTATTGACATCGCAACATCCATAACAGCCCCCAGTGCCGAAATCAAAATGCCCGCATACAACAATTCTCCAATTTTAATATTCGTTGTCTGACCTACATACGTCAACTGCTCAATATCTGCAACATTATATCCGGAAATATGTGTCCATTTTCCAAACAGAATTGCCAGTATCCCTGAAATTCCAACCCCCAGTACTGTGCCGACCACAGCAGTCACACTTTTACTTGAAATCCCTCCCAGTAAATACATGGTCACAACCGTCGTCAGAATTGCAACCAGCACTGCTGCCCAAACAGGAGATACCCCTCTGTAGATAAGTGGCAAAAATAGAAATACAATACATACAAATGTAAAAATCAAAGCGACAACGGAATAGACTCCTTTTCTCCCTCCGATCAGACTTAAGGTCAGCAAAAACAGCAAAACAATCATACACAAAATTGCCGTACGGTCATAACTGTAGACGGTAACATACAACGAATCTTCCCCTTCATTCACTTCCGCGATCACCTTCATGCCCTTTTCACAATGTGTTCCGTAAAGATAACCTGAAGAACTGACAGCCTCCACAACTGTTCCACGAAACTTGCCACTTAATAATCGAAGGGAAACCAGTTGATTTCCAATCTGATTTCCCGACTCTGTTGTATTATCTTTTTTATCTCCACTACTTTTGCTTTTTCAAAGGTTTTTCCTTCTGTTTCATACAGCCCTTCCCGTTCCACTTGATTTAACTGTATCAAAAATGCAGCAAACAGAATCGTAATTCCGAAAATGATAAACTGCCTTCTCCCTTTTTTCAGCCAATTCATTTTTGGTCACGCTTTCTCCGAGCCACGAGCACTCCGCCTCCGCAAAGTAACGCTGTTAACATCACGATCACTACCCCTGCAATCGGTACAGCGTCTCCTGTTTTTACCGTTGTTTTTGAAGTCACTGGTTTTTTATTGATACCTTCTGTATGCGTAGTCTGGTCGCTCATAGAACCACTTGTACCTCCGTTTTGTGACTGTCCATTGTCCGGTGAATCACTGGATGACGGTGGGTTTAAATTTTCCTGATGTTTCATCTCCAACTGATCCAATGCTGTTTTCAATGCAGTATATGCATTTGTCAGTGTTGCCGTATCTGCTGCCGGATCTGCATTTACAGTTCTGGCGCCTTCCAGAGCCTGCTGCATTGTTTGATAACTCTCGGTTGTATATTCTTCTGGATTTTTACTCCCAGCTTCTTCAATTAACGCGGAAAGCTGTCCATGATCAACTGATTTCACAAGCATAAACTGTGTATCGATCGGTTCCTGTGTATCTGTGCGATATGTATTCACTGTCAATGTTGTTTCCGTAATGTCTACTACCGAATAAGTCGGAACATCCTGCTGCCATCTGTTGGCAATATAAGTCTGTTGGCGAGGTACCAGATCATAATATTTACTTCCTGATGAAGATCCTGCTGTCAGATACATGATTCCATCAGAATTTACCGCCGTTTCCTGATTCTCTGTCAATTCCATTACTGCTTCCTCATCCATCACCGCATGCAGATATTTCAGATATTTTTGTTCGCCCTCATCCTGTGTATCTTCTGAAATATTTCCCGGTGCCTCATAAAGTGTATCAGGATTTTCTCCCGCATCCATATCTTTTTCCAACTGTTCTTCAAATTCATCATCCGAATATTCCATTTTGAACTGACCGCCTTCTAACATTTTTGTTCTGGAATATGCGTGATCATGTCCTGCCAACACCAGATCAATATCATTTTGTTCAAACACAGGCACCAGACTATAACGCAAATTGGTGATTTCTGGTTCATTAGAATGTTCTGCTGATCCATAAATATCCTGATGAAGTGTTACTATTTTCCATTTGCAATCTGTATTTGCCGCTACTGTGGATTCAATAAACTGACGATGTTCCTCCACATTTGTATCCTGCGTATTTAAAATCATAAACAGGGCGTCCCCATATGTGTAGTAATAATCTCCGCCTACTCTTCCATTGTCGCCAAGAGAACTGCTGTTTGCCGGATTAAAATGATACGTATAATTGGCATTGTCTGCATCATGATTTCCTACCGTTGTTGCGACGGGTACACTTTTCATAAGATCCGGGCTCAAATATCCTGCATATTCCACCTCACTGATTGTTGTATCCTGCACTTTTTTGGCATTTGTCTGAATCTGATCGCCAGAAGAAAGAACAAAGGATGCCAATCTGTTTGTTTTTTCATATGCTTTTGTCAATGTATCATTCCAGTTAAAGGTATCATTTCTAACTGCTTCTGACTGTGCTGCCGCAAAGGATGGTTTTAAAATATCCTCCGGAGTCTTTGCTTTTTCCGGATTGGAAGAACCAATCTGCGGATCTCCTACGAAAATAAAGGAAAAGGAACTTGTATCCGCATCCGTAGTAAAGGAGCAAATCTCTTTTCCGCCCACCTGATAATAGTACGTAGTTCCGGGCTTCAAATCCTTTATTACCACTTTGCTGCTCTTATAGCCTGTCTGTGCCGGACTTTCTGATACTGCTGCACTTTGCCCATCACTTAGATCCGGAGTCTGTCCATATACAAAGGACGCTTCTTCCCCTTCTTTCGTATACCATGCAAAATTCATTTCTGTTTCATCGGATCCAGGTGACATGGCGACCTGGGTCCAGTCTGTTTTTATTGTTTCCCATTCCTCACACCATGCATCCCATGCCCCGTTTTGTGCCGCTGGTGTTTTGCTTGCGTCTGTCATTCCATCTGGAGCTGCTGCTGCAGATACTGATAATGGCTGGTAAAGCAGTATGGCGGAAATCAACACCGCAATGACTCTCTTCTTCATTTTACATTTCTCCTTCTTTTTTCACTTTTGCATTGGTATTATAACACCTGATTTTTTTGTTTTAAGCTTCTTTACAAACTATTAACAAATTTTAAATTACAATTTACAATCTCTGTCCAGATTTTTTCTGCTTCTTTCTTAATTTTCGTATGAATTCTCTGTTGAAAAAACTCACAGTTTAGTATATGATGATTGAAGAGATTTTGCATAGGGAGGTACATCGAAATGAATACAGTTGATTGTATCAAAAGCCGCAGAAGCATCCGCAGATTCAAACCGGATTCTGTTAAACATTCATTGGTTGAAGAGATCATTTCCGCAGCTTCTTTTTCCCCATCCTGGAAAAATACTCAGATTACCCGTTATATCGCAATTGAGGATTCTTCCCTTCTGGGAAAAATTGCTGATGACTTTACCCCATCTTACAATTCAGATATCATCCGCCAGACACCGGTTTTGATTGCTGTCACTTATATCAAAGGACGGTGCGGTTTTGAGCGCGACGGCTCTTATACCACTGGAAAAAAAGACCGCTGGCAGATGTTTGATGCCGGTGTGGCCTGTCAGACGTTCTGTCTGGCTGCGCACGAATACGGACTGGGTACTGTCATTATGGGCGTATTTGATGAGAGTGGAATTTCCAGTCTTCTGGACATTCCAAAGGAACGGGAACTGGCTGCATTGATTGCACTTGGATATCCTGATATCGAGCCATCTGCACCAAAACGCAAAACTGTTGAAGATTTATTACAATATCGATAATCAGATTCTGCTCTCAAACAAGATCTGATTTACAAGGAGGTTACATATGAGACATTTGATGAGTCCTCTGGATTTTTCTGTAGAGGAACTGGAAACACTGTTAAATCTGGCGGGAGACATTGAAAAACACCCGGAAAAATATGCACATGCATGTGAAGGGAAGAAGCTGGCTACTTTATTTTATGAACCAAGTACGCGTACACGTTTAAGCCATGAGGCTGCGATGCTCAATCTGGGCGGAAGCATCATGGGATTTTCTTCCGCAGATTCCAGCTCTGCCTCAAAAGGAGAGAGTGTTTCAGATACGATCCGCACCGTTTCTTGTTATGCAGATATCGTTGCTATGCGCCATCCAAAGGAAGGAGCGCCGATGGTTGCCTGTAAGCACGCTTCCATTCCTGTCATCAACGCAGGAGACGGAGGACATCAGCATCCAACCCAGACACTGACTGACCTTTTGACTATCCGTTCCGTAAAAGGACGCCTTGATCATATGACGATCGGACTTTGCGGTGACTTAAAATTCGGACGTACCGTTCATTCTCTCATCCATGCTCTTGTGCGCTATCCCGGCATCCGTTTTATTCTTATTTCACCAGAAGAGTTGCGCCTGCCTGGATATATGCGTCACGATGTATTGGATAAACTGAACATTCCTTATAAAGAGGTTGTCCGTCTGGAAGAAGCTATGCCTGAACTTGATATTTTATATATGACACGAGTCCAAAGAGAGCGCTTTTTCAACGAAG
>ENA-OZGU01001458-OZGU01001458.1-human-gut-metagenome-genome-assembly--contig:-NODE-1458-length-13279-cov-6.151013_pt1 | contig 13279 bp, 13 predicted proteins | sample MGYA00244662_ERZ653670 | MGnify/ENA primary metagenome ERZ653670 (study PRJEB26926, sample SAMN06165224) | human gut metagenome | biome: ENVO:00009003; feature: ENVO:2100002; material: ENVO:00002003...
ATCTACACTCGACTAGTCGTCGGCAGCGTCAGATGTGTATAAGAGACAGAGGATAACACCGTTTACCATCTTTAAGACACGTTCTACCTCACCGCCGAAATCGGCATGTCCAGGTGTGTCGATGATGTTGATCTTCGTATCTTTATAGTATACGGCTGTATTTTTTGCCAAAATAGTGATTCCACGTTCACGCTCGATATCGTTGGAATCCATGACACGCTCAGCCACTTCCTGATTGGCGCGGAATACACCGCTTTGCTTTAAAAGCTCATCTACCAGTGTTGTCTTTCCGTGGTCAACGTGAGCGATAATGGCAATATTTCTAATATCTTCTCTTTGTTTTCTCATTGTAAAATACCTTCCTTCTGTTATCAAAAAGCTTTTCGTGTGAAAAGCAAAGGTTTTAAAACACAACTCATATAGTTTATCATATTATTAACAGAATACAAGAGTTTCAGTGAGAAATATAGAAAATGTCGAGAAAGGCTGTCGAGAATTGGCGCACGGTTTTTAAGGCAAAATGTTCTAAAGTGTGTAAAATAGAAATAGACTTAGTAGTGACTAAAAAATACTGCGAAGAGGAAGGGAGAACTACAATTCATGTCAGATAAGATTATTGAAAACAACCAGGTAACGATTATGGGAGAGGTGGCGTCTCAGTTTACATTCAGCCACGAGGTATTCGGGGAAGGCTTTTATATGGTGGAAGTGCTTGTGAAGCGTTTGAGCAATTCAGACGATCGTATTCCGCTGATGATTTCAGAGAGACTGATTGATGTGCATCAGGATTACACAGGGGAATACATTATGGTAACAGGGCAATTCCGCTCCTATAATCATCATGATGAACAAAAAAACAGACTTGTACTTTCTGTATTTGTAAGAGAGGTAACATTTGTGGAAGAAGAGCTTGATGGGGCAAAGACAAACAGCATTTTTTTAGATGGCTATATCTGCAAAACACCGATTTACAGAAAGACACCGCTTGGAAGAGAGATTGCAGATCTTCTGCTAGCTGTAAACAGACCATACGGGAAATCGGATTACATACCATGCATCTGCTGGGGAAGAAATGCAAGATTTGCATCTGGCTTTGAAGTCGGAGAACATGTGCAGATATTAGGGCGGATTCAGAGCCGGGAATATATAAAAAAACTGACAGAGACAGAGACGCAGAAACGAATTGCATATGAAGTTTCTGTAAGCAAACTGGAATGTGTAGAAGAATGAGTTCACGTGCATTGACATTGCCTGTGAATGGTGCTAAAATCCTGTAAGAGAGAACTGAGAACTCGGTATGTAAGGAGGACTAGAATGGCTATTTTTACAGGGGCTGGAGTGGCGATTATCACACCATTTCATGCAGACGGAAGCATTAATTATGAAAAACTGGAAGAACTGATTGATTATCATTGCAATAACGAAACGGACAGTATTGTGATTTGCGGTACGACAGGCGAATCAGCGACAATGACTGAAGAGGAACATTTGGACTGTATCAAAAAGGCGATTGAGTTTACAAAAGGAAGAGTTCCGGTGATCGCAGGAACAGGATCAAATTGTACGAGAACAGCGATTGAGCTTTCAAAAGAGGCAGCAGAGTATGGAGCGGACGGACTGTTGGTTGTTACTCCATATTATAATAAAGCGACACAAGATGGATTGATTCAGCATTATACAGCGATTGCGAAAGAAGCGAAAGCACCGATTATTATGTACAGTGTGGCGAGCAGAACCGGCTGTAATATAGAGCCGGCAACAGTTGCGCATCTCGTGAAAAATGTGGATAACATTGTCGGAATTAAGGAAGCGTCGGGGAATATTTCTCAGGTTGCAAAGATTATGCACTTGACGGATGGAAATGTAGATTTGTATTCGGGAAATGATGACCAGATTGTACCAATCTTATCCCTCGGTGGAAAAGGTGTGATTTCTGTATTGTCGAATGTTGCTCCGAAAGAGACGCATGATATCTGTGCGAAGTTTTTTGCAGGAGATGTGAAAGGCAGTATGGAATTGCAGTTGAAGGCACTTCCGTTGATTGAGCAGTTGTTCTGTGAGGTGAATCCGATCCCGGTGAAAAAAGCGGTGAATCTGATGGGGATGGAAGTCGGAGGACTTCGCATGCCGCTTACAGAGCTGACAGATGCCCATACAGAAAGTTTGAAAAAAGCGATGAAGGCTTTTGGGGTATTATAGTTTATACAGATAAGAGAGTTTGTTTTTGCAAACTCTCTTTTTTTGTGTTATTTTAGTATAAACAGATGTGAATATGGAGGATACGAAGATGATAAAATTAATTATGCACGGTTGTAACGGAAAAATGGGACAAGTGATCAGCAAAATCGTAAAGGATGATCCGACAGTGGAGATGGCTGCGGGGATTGATGCGTACACAGGGATTGCGAATGATTATCCGGTGTTTGACAGCATTGAAAAATGTGATATCAAGGCAGATGCAATCATTGATTTTTCGAACGCGGCAGCAGTGGACGGACTGCTTGATTATTGTGTGGAAAAACAGATTCCGGTTGTACTGTGCACTACAGGATTATCAGAGGAGCAGCTAAAGAAAGTAGAAGAGACAAGCAAGAAAGTTGCGGTTTTAAAATCTGCGAATATGTCATTGGGAGTCAATATGTTATTAAAACTGCTTCAGGATGCGGCAAAAGTGCTTGCACCGGCGGGGTTTGACATTGAGATTGTCGAAAAACATCATAATCAGAAAGTGGATGCGCCGAGCGGAACTGCACTTGCAATGGCGGATTCGATCAATGAAGCACTGGACAATGAATACCGTTATACTTATGACAGGAGCCAGGTGCGTGAAAAACGTGAGAAAAAGGAGATTGGAATTTCAGCAGTGAGAGGCGGCACAATTGTAGGAGAGCATGAGGTAATTTTCGCAGGAGAAGATGAAGTCATTGAATTCAAACATACTGCATATTCGAAAGCGGTGTTCGCAAAAGGTGCAGTGGAGGCAGGAAAGTTCCTGAAAGGAAAAGGGGCCGGTCTTTACGATATGAGCGACGTGATCCAATTTTAAAAATAGTCAAAAAAAGGAAAAAACTCCCAATAAAAAGTGAAGTATATATTTGAGAAAAATGCAGATATTACATGATAAGAAGTAATTCTTAATGGTACTACATGAAAGAAAGGGAGTAAAAAAATGAAAAAATTGAAAAAAGTAATCTTGTGTATGCTGTGCGTTGGAGTGCTTTGTTCAACAACAGGCTGTGGAAGCAATACAAAAGATGATGCGGCAAACAATACAACAACCGACAAAAATACGACAACCGATCCGACAAAAGACAACAATGGAGATGGTGTGATCGATGATCTGGGAAATGCCGTGAAAGATGGTGTCGACGATGTAGAAAAAGGTGTTGACAATGTAAGAGACGGTGTCAGGGATATGACAGATGATGCGACAGACCAGACACCGGATAAGACGACTGACAAAAACGTAAATGACGCAACAAAATAATTATTTATGGAAGGGAACGTGAAAAAGCGTTCCTTTTTTTGGCAAAAAATGCTATACTAAACGAAAATTGCAAAAGTGGGGGAAGAAATATGCAATTCAGACCTTGTATTGACATACATAATGGAGCTGTCAGGCAGATTGTCGGAGGATCACTGAAAGATGAAGGTGACCAGGCAATCACAAATTTTACTTCGGAATATGATGCGCGGTTTTATGCAAATCTCTATCGAAAAGATGGTATTCGAGGCGGACATATTATATTGCTGAATCCAAGTACATCAGAATATTTTGATGCCACAAAAAAGCAGGCGTTGGAGGCACTGCGTGCATATCCGCAAGGAATGCAGATCGGTGGAGGAGTTACCGCAGAGAATGCGAAGGAATATTTGGATGCAGGAGCAAGTCACGTCATTGTCACATCATATGTTTTTCGAGATGGGGAAGTAAAGTGGGAGAATTTGCAAAAACTCAAGGAGACAGTCGGAAAAGAGCGAATCGTGCTTGATTTAAGCTGCAGAAAAAAAGAGAATTTTTACTATATTGTGACAAACCGATGGCAGACATTCAGCAATGTGAAGGTGACGATATCATTATTGGACCAGCTTTCAGATTACTGTGATGAATTTCTGATACATGGGGTAGATGTGGAGGGAAAATCATCAGGAGTAGAACTGCCGCTTGTGGAACTGCTTGCAAAGTGGGATGGCATACCGATTACTTATGCAGGCGGAATAGGAAGTATGGAAGATTTGGAAGCATTTCGGTGTGCGGGAAAAGAAAAGTTAAATTTTACAATTGGAAGTGCACTAGATTTGTTTGGTGGGCAGATTCCATATGAGAACGTAAAAAAAATGTGACCATTTGCGAAAGAGTTTGTGAACAGTTTATAAATTTGTTGAACTGCAATGTATATAGTGATAAAATGGAGATTAGAGTAAATTCGTAAATAAGGAGTAAAGTATGAGCTTATTAGAAAAAATTTTTGGGACACACAGTGATCATGAGTTAAAGAGAATCTATCCGATTGTTGACCGCATTGAGGCGATGGACGAGGATATGCAGAAACTGACGGATGAAGAGTTGAGAGATAAAACAAAAGAGTTTAAAGAAAGACTGGCAAACGGAGAGACATTGGATGATATCCTTCCGGAAGCATTTGCGACAGTAAGAGAAGCGGCATCGAGATCACTTCATATGAAACATTACCGTGTGCAGCTGATCGGTGGTATTGTACTGCATCAGGGACGTATTGCGGAGATGAGAACAGGTGAAGGAAAGACTTTGGTATCGACACTTCCGGCGTATCTGAATGCGTTGGCGGGAAAAGGAGTACATATCGTAACAGTCAATGATTATCTTGCAAAGCGTGATGCGGAATGGATGGGACAAGTTCACAGATTTTTAGGACTTACAGTAGGCGTTGTTTTAAATGAGATGGACAACGACGAACGTCGTGAGGCATATAACTGTGACATCACATATGTGACAAACAATGAACTTGGATTCGATTACCTGAGAGATAATATGGTAATCTACAAAGAGCAGTTAGTACAGAGAGGACTTTCCTATGCGGTAATCGATGAGGTCGACTCTGTATTGATCGATGAGGCGAGAACACCACTTATTATTTCCGGTCAGAGTGGAAAGTCTACGAAGTTATACGAGGCTTGCGATATTCTTGCAAGACAGCTGGAACGTGGTGAGGCAAGCGGCGAGTTTTCTAAGATGAATGCGATCATGGGCGAGGACATCGAAGAGACAGGTGATTTTATTGTCAATGAGAAAGAGAAGAATATCAACCTGACAGAAGAAGGTGTGAAGAAAGTAGAAAAATTCTTCCACATCGAGAATCTTGCGGATCCGGAACATTTGGAGATCCAGCACAATATTATTTTGGCGCTTCGTGCACATAATTTGATGTTCAGAGATCAGGATTATGTTGTGGCAGATGATCAGGTTATGATCGTAGATGAATTTACTGGACGTATTATGCCGGGACGCCGTTATTCTGACGGACTTCATCAGGCAATTGAAGCGAAAGAGCATGTAAAAGTAAAACGAGAGAGCAAGACACTTGCGACAATCACATTCCAGAATCTGTTTAATAAATATGAAAAGAAGAGTGGTATGACAGGTACTGCTCTTACAGAAGAAAAAGAATTCCGTGATATTTACGGAATGGATGTAGTGGAGATTCCAACGAATCTTCCGGTTCTTCGTAAAGATTTGGATGATGCTGTATATAAGACAAAAGATGAAAAATTCAAAGCAGTAATCGAGGAAATCGTAAGAGCACATGAGACAGGACAGCCTGTACTTGTAGGTACTATTACAATTGAGACATCAGAACTTCTGAGCAATATGCTGAAGAAAAGAGGTATTCAGCACAACGTACTGAATGCAAAATTCCATGAGATGGAAGCTGAGATTGTAGCGCAGGCCGGTGTGCATGGCGCGGTTACAATCGCAACGAACATGGCAGGTCGTGGTACCGATATCAAGCTGGACGATGAGGCAAAGGCAATCGGAGGATTGAAGATTATTGGTACAGAGCGTCATGAGTCAAGACGTATTGACAATCAGCTCCGTGGTCGTTCCGGTAGACAGGGAGACCCGGGAGAATCCAGATTTTACATTTCTCTGGAAGATGATCTGCTGAGACTGTTCGGATCTGAAAAACTGATGAGCGTATTTAATACATTAGGTGTGGAAGATGGAGAACAGATTGAACATAAGATGTTGTCCAGCGCAATTGAAAAAGCACAGAAGAAGCTGGAAGGAAATAACTTTGGAATCCGTAAAAACCTGTTAGAATACGATCAGGTTATGAATGAACAAAGAGAGATCATCTACGACGAAAGACGTCGAGTGCTTGATGGGGAGAGCATGAGAGATTCAATCTATCATATGATTACAGAGTATGTGGAGAACACAGTGGATGCGTGTGCATCTCCGGACACAGAATCTGATGAGTGGGATTTAGATGCATTGAACCGTGATCTGTATGCATCATTGCTTTTAAAACCGGTAGCGTTTGAAGAAGTAAAAGAGATGTCTCAGAAAGAATTGAAACAGATGTTAAAAGAACATGCAGTGAAAGGGTATGAGGCAAAAGAGGCTGAGTTCCCAGAACCAGAACAGCTGCGTGAGATTGAACGTGTTGTCCTTTTGAAGGTAATCGACGCAAAATGGATGGATCACATTGATGATATGGATCAGCTTCGTCAGGGAATCGGTCTTCAGGCGTATGGACAGAGAGATCCGCTTGTAGAGTACAAGATGGTCGGATATGATATGTTTGGAGCGATGACATCTGCAATTGCAGCAGATACAGTTCGTATGTTGTTCCATGTTCAGCTTGAACAGAAGGTGGAAAGAGAGCAGGTTGCAAAAGTAACCGGGACAAACAAAGATGATGCGGCAGCGCATGAACCGAAGAAACGTCAGGAAAAGAAAGTTTATCCAAATGATCCTTGTCCATGTGGAAGCGGTAAAAAATACAAACAGTGCTGTGGAAGAAAATAGAGAATAAGAGGTGAGAACGTGGTTGAATTAGATCAGTTTAAAGGTATATTAAACTCATATGAAGAACCATTGAAGGAAATGAGGGATTCACTTTGACCTGTCTGGAAAAGAAAAACAGGTAGAAGAGTTAGAACGAAAGATAGAAGAACCGGGATTTTGGGAGAATACGGAAAATTCTCAGGTGGTCATGAAAGAACTGAAGAGTCTGAAAGATTTTTTGGAGAAAGTATCACAGCTTACAACAAGTTATGAGGATATCGGTGTTTTGATTGAGATGGCATATGATGAGAATGATGAAAGTCTTGTGCCGGAGATTGAAAGTGAACTGACTGCATTTCAACAAGGATATGAGGAGATTCGTATTCAGACCTTGCTTTCCGGGGAATATGATAAAGACAATGCAATTGTGACACTGCATGCAGGAGCAGGCGGAACAGAGTCCTGTGACTGGGCGAATATGTTGTACCGTATGTATACAAGATGGGCGGATCGAAAAGGATTTTCCGTGGAAGTGCTGGACTTTTTGGACGGAGATGTAGCCGGCTTAAAGGCAGTCACTTTTCAGGTGAATGGAGAGAATGCCTACGGGTATCTCAAGTCGGAAAAAGGGGTACACCGTCTTGTGCGTATTTCGCCGTTTAATGCGGCTGGAAAGCGACAAACATCGTTTGCGTCTTGTGATGTTGTTCCGGATATTGAGGACGATATTGACATTGAACTCAATGACGATGATCTGAAAATTGATACATACAGGGCAAGTGGTGCGGGAGGTCAGCATGTCAACAAGACATCTTCGGCAATCCGCATTACACATATTCCTACCGGGATTGTGGTGCAGTGCCAGAATGAGCGCTCGCAGCATAATAATAAAGAGAAGGCAATGCAGATGCTGAAGGCAAAGCTGTATCTGCTGAAAGAACAGGAACAGGCAGAAAAGGTGTCAGACATTCGTGGAGAGATAAAAGAAATTGGATTTGGCAATCAGATCCGCTCTTATGTCATGCAGCCATATACATTGGTGAAAGATCATCGGACGAATGTAGAAAGCGGAAATGTGTCGAGTGTGCTGGACGGAAACATTGATCTGTTTATGAACGCATACTTAAAAGCACAGAGCATGGAGGAGTAATCATGGATAAGACAAAATACTTTGTAGTCAAGAAAAAAGCGTTGCCGGAAGTCCTTATCAAAGTGGTGGAGGCAAAGAGACTGCTGGCGTCTGAGAGAGGATTGACGATACAGGAAGCAACAGATCAGATTGGAATTAGCAGGAGTTCTTTTTATAAATACAAAGACGATATTTTCCCGTTTCATGAAAATGAAAAAGGGCAGACGATTACCCTGGTGGTGCAGATGGATGACACACCGGGGCTTCTTGCTGAAATTTTGAGAGAGGTCGCAGAATATGGTGCGAATATACTGACTATACATCAGAGTATTCCACTGAACGGAGTGGCGACTTTGACTTTGAGTGTGGAGATTTTATCTACAACCGGAAATATATCCGATATGGTTGCGGAGATAGAGGAAAATCAAGGTGTTCACTATTTGAAAATTGTAGGCAGGGAGTAAGTACGATATGACAAAAATAGCAGTATTAGGATATGGAACAGTTGGATCCGGAGTCGTGGAAGTAATTCAGACAAACCGGGATTTAATCAATCAAAAAACAGGGGATTCTTTAGAGATTAAATATATTTTGGATTTGAAAGAATTTCCGGGAAGTCCTATAGAAAAATTGATTGTACATGATTTTGAAGAGATTGTAAATGATGAAGAGATCAAAGTCGTGGTAGAAGTGATGGGCGGAGTTGAACCGGCATATACCTTTGTAAAGAGAAGTCTTTTGGCGGGGAAAAATGTGGCGACCTCCAACAAAGCGCTTGTGGCAAAGCATGGTGCAGAGCTGCTTGCTATTGCAAAAGAAAAGAATTTGAATTTCTTATTTGAGGCGAGTGTTGGCGGCGGTATTCCGATTATCCGTCCTTTGAATACGTCACTTTCAGCGGATGATATTGAGGAGATTACCGGAATTTTGAACGGTACGACCAACTATATGCTTAGTAAGATGTATCACGAAGATGCAGATTATGATGCGGTATTGAAAGAAGCTCAGATGATGGGATATGCAGAGCGTGACCCGAGCGCAGACGTGGATGGTTACGATGCATGCAGAAAGATTGCAATTTTATCTTCTTTGATTTGTGGGAAACAAGTGGAGTTTGAGGACATTTATACGGAGGGAATCACCGATATTACTTTGCGGGATATGCAGTATGCAAAGGCGATGGGAATGAAGATCAAGCTGCTTGCAACCTGCAGAAAGAACGGCGAAAGATTAGGAGCAGTCGTGGCACCTTGTCTTTTAGGGAAAAAACATCCGCTCTACAATGTAGAAGATGTATTTAATGCGATTTTTATAAAAGGAAATATGCTTGGAGATGCAATGTTCTATGGAAGCGGAGCAGGAAAACTCCCGACGGCAAGCGCAGTTGTGGCTGATGTTATTGAAGCGGCAAAATATCCGAGACAGAGTATGATGACAGTCTGGTCAGAGGAAAAAATGGTCTTAGAAGACAAAAGTGAGCGAGAAAATCGTTTCTTTGTACGCATAAAGGGTACAGAGGTGTTAAAAGAAGAGTTGGAACAGACTTTTGGCGAGATTACAGTTATAAAGCCGGAAGGTGTGGAAGGTGAATTTGGTTTCGTGACATCAGTTATGAAAGAGGGCGATTTTGAAAGAGGTGCAGAAAAATATCCTCAGATTCAAAAAATGCTCCGGGTGAAAGAATAAAGTCAAAAGGGTAAGGAGGCGCAGTGGAATGAAATATATCATAGTCTTAGGAGATGGGATGGCGGATGAACCGATTGAAAAATTGTCGGGGAAGACACCGCTTGAAGTAGCAGATAAACCGACGATGGACAGACTTGCAAAAAAAGGTGAGGTAGGACTTGCCTATATGGTTCCGGAAGGAATGAGTCCGGGAAGTGATACAGCAAATCTGTCAGTACTTGGATATGATCCAAAGATTTATTATACAGGCCGCTCGCCGCTCGAGGCGCTCAGCATCGGAGTGGATATGAAAAAGACAGATGTGTCATTTCGGTGTAATCTGGTAACGCTTTCGGAAGAAGAAAGCTGTTATGAAGAAAAGAGAATGGTGGATCACAGCTCCAGCGAGATCAGTACTGAGGATGCGGCAGTTTTGATGGAAGCACTGAAGGAAGGGCTGAAAAGAGAAGGATATGAGTTCTATGTGGGGACGAGTTACCGTCACTTGCTTGTGTGGAAGGAAGGAAAAGTGATAGAGCTGACCCCGCCGCATGACATTTTGACGAAGAAAATCGGAGAGCATCTGCCGGAAAATGAAGTGTTCTGTGATATGATGAAGAAAAGTTATGAGATATTGTCTGCACATCCTCTGAATCAGAAAAGAAAAGAGCAGGGGCTCAACCCGGCAAATTCTGCATGGTTCTGGGGAGCAGGCACAAGGCCGAATCTGATGTCTTTTGAAGAAAAGACAGGAAAGAAAGGCGTTATGATCTCGGCGGTGGACCTGCTGAAAGGGCTTGCAGTTGGGTCTGAGATGGATAAGATTTTGGTGGAAGGAGCCAATGGAGGACTTCATACGAACTATGAAGGAAAGGCAAATGCAGCTGCGGATGCACTTTTGAATCATGGATATGATTTTGCTTATGTGCATGTGGAGGCACCGGATGAGATGGGACATCAAGGATTGCTGAATGAGAAAATAGAATCAATCGAGTATCTTGATAAGCGGGTGACACGGCTTATTGTAGAAGCCTTAGAAAAAGCGGGCGAAGATTATCGAATATTGGTTCTTCCGGATCATCCAACACCGATTCGAGTTCGTACGCATACAAAAGATCCGGTTCCATATCTGCTTTATGACAGCAGAAAAGAATTGGGAAGTCAGGAAGAATATAGCGAAAAGACCGCAAAAGAAAGCGGAATTGTCTGGAAAGAAGGCTATCGTCTGATTGATTGCCTGTTAGAGATATAGGAGGTAACCATGTTAATTGTAAAGAAATTCGGTGGAACATCCGTCGCAAATAAAGAGAGAATTTACAATGTTGCAAGACGCTGCATTGAAGATTATAAAAAAGGACACAGTGTTGTAGTTGTTCTTTCGGCAATGGGAGATACGACAGATGATTTGCTTGCACTTGCAAATGATATCAATCCAAATGCAAACAAGAGAGAACTGGATATGCTTTTGACAACAGGAGAGCAAGTGTCAGTTTCGCTCATGGCAATGGCTATGCATGCGATGGATGTGCCGGCAGTGTCATTGAATGCATTTCAGGTGGGGATGAACTGTACCTCCAGATACGGAAATGCCAGATTTAAGAGAATTGATACAGACCGTATCAATCATGAACTGGATTCCAGAAAGATCGTAATTGTGACAGGCTTTCAGGGAATTACGAAATACGATGATTACGCCACACTTGGACGAGGTGGTTCTGATACGACAGCGGTAGCACTTGCGGCAGTATTGCACGCAGATTTGTGCGAGATTTATACAGATGTAGATGGTGTCTATACGGCAGATCCTAGAACTGTTCCGAATGCAAGAAAACTCCCAGAGATCACATATGATGAGATGCTGGAACTTGCGACGGCAGGTGCAAAAGTTCTGCACAATCGTTCCGTGGAGATGGCGAAAAAATACAGTGTTCCGATGGTTGTGCGTTCAAGTTTGCATGAATCAGAAGGAACGGTTGTCAAGGAGGTAGTAAAAATGGAGAAAATGTTAATTACCGGTGTGGCTGCGGATAAGAATACAGCCAGAATTTCAGTGATTGGAGTGGAAGACAGACCGGGTATTGCGTTTAAAATATTCAACAAACTTGCGAAAAATAATATTAATGTAGATATTATCCTTCAGTCCGTAGGACGTGACGGAACAAAGGATATTTCATTTACAGTTTCGCAGGATGACCTGAAAGATGCGCTTACTATACTGGAAGAGAACAAAGAACCTTTGACGATTAAGAATATTACACACAATGAAGGTGTGGCAAAAGTTTCAATCGTGGGTGCTGGAATGATGACAAATCCGGGAGTTGCATCCAAATTGTTTGAGGCATTGTTTAATTACGGAATCAATATTAATATGATTTCCACATCTGAGATTCGAATCACAGTGTTGGTAGAGGAGTCAGAGATTGACAAAGCGGTGCGTGCGATTCACGAGAAATTTGATCTTGCAGAATAAAATATGTAAAGCAAAGGACGGAAGAGTTTCCGTCCTTTATTTGTGCTGAAGTTGACTTAAAAAACTGTTGTGGTAAAGAGGTGAGAAAGTGACATCTTCGATGAACCAGTCCGGTGGGGTGAATGCATTCGCTTCCTGCTCGGTAGGAAATTCTACCTCGGCGAGAACAAGCGGTGCAAGATCGCCCTCAAAAATGTCTAATTCAATGGTGTATATGCCATAAGGGATGCAGTAGCGCTTTTTGGTGATCAGTCTGCCGTCGATTTTAGCGCGCAGATGTTCATAGGATTCCTTTGTGAGTGGAAGATTGTGTTCTTCACGAACCATAAGTCCTTTAGATTTGTAGGTTAACTCATACTTGTCATCGTCTTTTCGCACACGCACGACAGGAGATGTGGATAAATATCCCTGTTCGAGCTGACGATGGGGATATTGTTCGAGATGCTCCGGCAGGGAGCTGATTAAATATTTGCGTTCAATTTCCATAATAGATACCTCCAGATGCTTTTATAGTAATACAGGTCAAGGGAAATGTAAACGGATTTGCTTTTTTTTCATAAGTTTGTTAAAATGCAAGTGAAATTTGGAAAAGGAGGGAAACTATGGAAAAAAAGGTTTGTGTATTTTTGGCAGATGGGTTTGAAGAGATTGAAGGACTGACTGTTGTGGATCTGCTAAGAAGAGCAGGAATTTTTGTGACAACAGTATCGATTACAGGTAAATTGCAGATTCGCGGTTCACATGATATTTGTGTTCAGGCAGATAAATTATTTGAAGAAATGGATTATGAGGAGCAGGACATGGTTGTGCTGCCGGGCGGAATGCCTGGAACGATTCATTTGGAAGAACACGAAGGCGTGAAAAATGTATTGGAAAAATACTATGAAGAGAAAAAATATATTGCGGCAATCTGTGCGGCGCCGAGTATTTTCGGAAAGATGGGCTTTTTAAAAGAAAGAAAGGCGACTTCTTATCCGAGCAAAGAGGCGGAGCTTTTCGGAGCAGAGGTAGTGAAAGATTCTGT
>ENA-OZGU01001497-OZGU01001497.1-human-gut-metagenome-genome-assembly--contig:-NODE-1497-length-13009-cov-41.303072_pt1 | contig 13009 bp, 7 predicted proteins | sample MGYA00244662_ERZ653670 | MGnify/ENA primary metagenome ERZ653670 (study PRJEB26926, sample SAMN06165224) | human gut metagenome | biome: ENVO:00009003; feature: ENVO:2100002; material: ENVO:00002003...
CAATATTAATTTGGTTAAAATGAACAACTTAAAATGTTTTTCAAACACGCTCTAGTCTGGATGGTAGATGTCCCCGGAAAGAAATAATTGGCAAAAGCATCACGAATAACGCCGATTCCAAGTTCATCGACTGCTCCCTGTTCACTCAGAAGGTTAATCACATCGAATGCCTTCTGCCGGTCTTCTTTTGAAAAATCTATCCATCCTAACTGCATGTTTTCACTTCCTTATTTCTTCGTCAAATATGTATCTTCCACATAAGTCTCCGGTGTCGCCTCTTCAATTACTCCCGACTTTGGATCAAAGATATATTTCTTCTTCAATCTCTCATACAATACAGAACCTACAGTCTCCATTACCTGCCTCATCATATCAGGATCATCAAACAGTTTTCTGAAAAACTGGTCATTCTGCTCATATCTGTCTGCTGCCATATTCGGAAAATCCTTTTCAAATAACAGCATAAATGTTGCCCTGTCATTGTTCTTTGCGTAGCTCTGCCATTTCTCCTGATTGGCATAATCATTTTCCATCTGAACAAGAACTTTATCCATCTCTGTAAAATGAGTGCCATACTTTTCGTTTATCTTATCAATGATTACTGTCAACGGGTCTTTCTTAGGCTCTCTATGACCGGAATCACCGGAGATAGGTGTATATCCGCCTTCTGTGCTTTCAAGCTCTATCGGACCTTCAAAGTCTTTTTCCAGCTTATAGTATTCAAGAAGAACTTTGTCATCAATATTTATCTTCTCTCCACCATGTCCCTTAGGAAGCATTGTGTATAAGAATTTTGAATAAATACTGAATCTATGAATATCCTTGTCAAATAATCTGCATACCTGTGTAATATAGGCATACACACGGTTAAAACTTGCCAAGGTAGACTTAAATATATCCTGTTTTTCAACCTCAAGCACTTCATATCTGTCTATTGCTGGTCTTAACTGTCCCTGAAGCTTTCCAAGATCACCAGCTGATTGATTCTCATTCTGATAGAAAATATCCGCAAATTTATCCACTTCTGATTTCTGATATACCCTGAAATCATCCAAGGTATTCTTCATATCATATACAACATTAGGATCTGTTTCCTCCAAGAGCACAGTTTCCTCATAGAATGGCTCAAAAGATGCTTTGATATCCTCTGCTGAATTCACAAAATCAAGTACAAAGGTATCTACTTTTCCTCTTGTAGTACGATTCAGTCTTGATAAAGTCTGTACTGCCTTTACACCGGACAATTTCTTATCCACAAACATGGTGTGAAGTAGTGGTTCATCAAAGCCTGTCTGATATTTTTCTGCAACAACAAGGATTCCATAATCATCTGCATGGAATGTTTCCGGCAAAGCCTTTTCTTTTATTGTCTTGCCTTCTTTATCCTTGTTCATTCCCTCTTCGGTAAACACATCATCGTTATCTTTCACTTCACCGGAAAAAGCGACTAACACTTCAAGGTCATTCAGTCCTTTTTCTTTTATCTGTCTCTTAAATTCCTGCACATATCGTACTGCATGAAGTCTGGATGGTGTAACAACCATAGCCTTCGCTCTGCCACCTATCTTATGTCTTGTGACATTCATAAAATGTTCCAGCATAATGGCAGTCTTCTGAGAGATATTATGTGGATGCAGTGTCTCATAATTTATAATTGCCTTTGAACCAGCTGTTGTATCAAATTCCGGATTATCCTCAATAATCTTGGCAATCTTATAGTACATTTTGTAGGTCATATAGTTCTGCAAAACATCCAAGATGAAATGCTCCTCTATTGCCTGTCTCATAGAATAAATATGGAAAGGTCTGTAGATTCCTTCCGCATCCTTCTGACCAAACAGCTGCAATGTTTTTCCTTTTGGCGTTGCTGTAAATGCAAAGAATGATAAGTTCTTATGCATCCCCTGTGCTGCCAGTTCGTCTAATAGCTTGTCCTCATCATCCTTGCGGTTTCTCTCGTCCTCATCTTCCATCTCGTCATACTCTTTCAGAATTTCTTCAGTATCAGCTAATGCTCTTTTTAACTTTTTCGCTGCATCTCCGGTCTGCGAAGAATGTGCCTCATCAATAATAATCGCAAATCTTTTTTTTGCAGAATCCACTTCTTTATAGATTACCGGGAATTTCTGTAATGTAGTAATAATAATGCCTACACCATCATTGATTGCATCTCTAAGCTGTCCCGAATTTTTATCTACTTTCTTAACCACACCTTCCACATGGTCAAACTGATATACTGTAGACTGTAACTGACTGTCCAACACTCGTCTGTCAGTAACGATGATTACTGACTGGAAAATCTTATTGTCTTCATAATCATGGAGTCCGGTAAGTCTGTGTGCCAGCCATGCAATCGAATTGGACTTTCCTGAGCCTGCACTATGCTGGATCAGATAACTCTTACCTGAACCATTCTTTTTTACATCTTCCAACAGCTTTGTAACAACATCAAGCTGATGATACCTTGGGAAAATCATAGTCTCTTTCACAAGATTTCCATTTTTATCGTACTCCTGCTGCAAGTGCATATATTTCTGTAAAATTTCCATCAGACTGTCTTTGCAGAGTACTCTTTCCCAAAGATAAGCTGTATCATATCCATTTGGATTTACCGGATTACCTTTGCCACCTACTTTTCCGGCGCCATTACTTCCCTGATTAAATGGCAGGAAATAAGTGTGTGCGCCCTCAAGTCTTGTAGTCATATAAACATTGGTAAGGTCTACAGCGAAATGTACCAATACCCTTTCCTTAAAGGCAAAAATCGCATCCTTACCGGCACGATCAAACTTATACTGATTAATCGCATTTGTTGTATCCTGTCCTGTAAACTGACATTTCAATTCCATAGATACCACCGGAATGCCGTTTGCAAAAAGAACAATATCAATGCTGTTTTCATTATGTACAGAATAATGAAGCTGTCTGGTACAATGAAGGATATTCGCATCATACTGCATCTGTGTAGTCTCATTCAAAGAGGTCTCCGGCTTCCAGAAAATCGGATAAAACTTGATTCCTCTGTCCATAAATCCATGCCGCATCACATTCAAAAGATTCGTTGTCTTTACTTCTCTTTTAAAACGTTCGATGATCTGTTTCTCGGAATTCTCCGCATAAATTTTTACATATCTTTCCCATTTCTTAGGCTGACTTGTCTTAATAAACTCAACAAAAGTATCTTCTTCAAGTCCTGATTCACGATTAAATTTCTTTGGATCACCTTTGGTATATCCACCATGATGAGTCAGATAGTCTTCGATATCTTCCTCAAATCGTTTCTCTTTTACATCAAAATCAGACATGAGCTACACCTCCTTTTTGCCTGTGACAACTTCGTAAATGAGGGATTTTTTGTATTCTTGATATTTCTTAATAAGTTTATTTCTTTTATCAATCTCAACTTCAATATGATTTACCTTATCAGTTATGTAATCAGCTATTTTCTTCTGCTCATCATATGGTGGAATAGGAATATAAAAATTCAAAAACTTATCTGCTTGTAGTCTCCATCTTCCCATACCACTTACACCTTGTCCTAATCCATAAAAAATTCGTGCACTATAACACATTTGCATCATATACAAATAATACTTTGGACACATACCATTCTTATCATTTAATACAAAAACCCTATAATCAGGACTTGTAACTCCTTCGTACTTTGAAATATCTACCCAACCGGTCAGCAAATCCATATGATTCATTGCGAAATCACCTTTATGGACTAACTGATAATTTGCATAGCTATTTGCAAACTGTCCTTCATTGTTAGAAAAATCTTTAGGAATTATTCCTCTTTGTGTAATTGACAAAACAGTATGTCCTTCTTCTCCTGCAATATCTTTCTGAATATGGAATACATACTTTAATCTTTTCATTTCCCAATTTATAGGAATATTTCCAAACCATACACTTCCGCTATCCTTCATCTCTACATCTGGATTTATTCCACTGGTTACTGCTTCCGTAATAATTGATAATTTGTATTCCTCTAATTTTTCAATTATCACCTTCTGCTTTTCTACAATTTCATCAATCTTTGAACACTTGGCATCCAGATATTCAACTATTTTATTTTGTTGTTCTATATTTGGTCTAACCAACGGAAGTAAAAATAACTTGCTTGATTTTATTCCAGTTGCTGTTGAACCAGTAGATAATGAATGTAAAAACTGCTGGAATCCCTCGTTCAACATCCAATACTTCAAATAATAGTTATTAACAGTACTTAATGCTCTAAATTTTATAATACGTTGTGCTAAGGCAATATCAGTTCTATCTACATTAGCCACTTGCCCCAATGGAGCCTCTGTAGTAAATAGTATATCGCCAATTTGTGGTATTCCTCGATGCATTATCTCCTCATAATCGGCTTCACGAACGTATTCTTTTGATAACTCATAGCATATTTTCCCATCTTTTATATTCTTTGCAGTTACTAAAAAAGTTCCTTCTTCTGTTTTTTCTGGTGTTTTTCCCCTATAATCGACAATTGAATCTAATTGCTTTGTTAAGGGAACAATCTCCCAATCTTTTGGTATCTTCCCAATCCATTCCACTCCACTATCCTTCATCTCTCTCATAGGTCAAATACCTCCTCAAGACTTCCAGATAGTTCTGTCTCTAAATCCATAATCTCTGCCATAATTTCTGCTGATGGTCTTGGAGCTTCATACTTATAGAAATATCTCGTAAACGGAATCTCATATCCCACCTTTGACTTTTTCTCATCTACCCATGCATCCGGTGCAAATGGAAGTACTTCTCTTTCAAAGTACTCTTTGATATCCTCTTTTAACGGAACATTTTCTGTATCACGAAGACTGGTATCCGGCTGTTTCTTTCCCTTTTTCAATACCAGATTGCCTTCTTCATCACGAAGCGGTCTTTCTACTGTAATCTTGGTATAACCAAAATCCTCGTCATCATAAATCTGGCTGATTTCACTCTCTTTAAAATCACCATATATCTTTGTAATCTCTGCAATATCTTCCTTAGAGATATCATTTCGCTTATTTCCTAATGCCTTTCTTCTCTTCACGAACATCTCATTGGCATTGATCAGCTGCACTTTTCCTTCTCTGACTGTACCTGCCTTTTTATTTGACAATACCCAGATATAGGTTGCAATTCCTGTGTTATAGAAAATATCATTCGGTAAAGCAATGATTGCCTCAAGCAGATCATTTTCAAGAATATATCTTCTGATTTCAGAAGGTCCGCTTCCTGCATCTCCTGTAAAAAGTGGGGAACCATTATGAATGATTGCAATTCTGCTTCCACCTTTATCAATATCTTTCATCTTTGATATTGCTGTCATAAGAAAAAGCATCTGTCCGTCACTTGTAGCCGGAAGTCCTGCTCCAAATCTTCCTCCGAAGCCAAGCTTTGCCTCTTCCTCTACTTTTGCCTTTTCATTCTTCCACTCACGTCCAAACGGAGGATTTGAAAGGATATAGTCAAATGTACTGCCTGCAAACTGGTCATCCGATAATGTGTTGCCATCCTTAATGTAATCAGCATTGTTACCCTTAATCAGCATATCAGCCTTACAGATTGCAAATGTCTGGTCATTGATTTCCTGACCGAACGATACAAGCTCTGTAGATGCATTCAGACTATGTAAATATTCCTCTGCTACAGAAAGCATACCTCCGGTTCCACAGGCAGGATCATAAATCGTCTTTGCCACATTATTGCCAGAAAGGATGTCATTATCATCATAGAAGAGAATATTAACCATAAGTTGGATAACTTCTCTTGGAGTGTAATGCTGTCCTGCATCTTCATTATGAGACTCAGAGAATCTTCTTATAATTTCTTCAAAAATATATCCCATTTCAAGGTTAGAGATTTCATTCGGATGAAGATTTCCTCTGTCTGTTGTATATTCCTTTAAAACAATATACAGAATCCCCTTATTTGCCATCGTTGTGATGTGTCCATCAAACTTAAATTTTTCCAGAATATCCCGCACATTTGCTGAAAATTTATTCAGATACTCTCTAAAATTCTCCTCAATGTGGTCAGGATCATCCATAAGTCTTTCAAATGTATATTTACTTGTATTGTAAAAATCCTTTTTTGAAGCCTTACGAAGTAAAATATCTTTCATTGGAAGATTCTTTACTTCATCGTATTTCTGTAATACCGCATCCTTCGTATCTGAGAGAATACAGTCAAAACGTCTGATTACTGTAAGTGGTAATATAACATCTCCATATTCATGTGGTTTATATACACCGGTAAGCTTATCTGCTATTGCCCATATTAGGTCTGCTTTCTGATCTATTTTTGCACTTCTCGTAGCCATTTACATTTTCCTCCATAAGGTAATTTACTTTTCTTTGTTATCTGGTACATAGTCAATCAAATCTCCAAAGTTACAATCCAACTCTTTGCAGATTTTTTCCAAAACAGATAGTTTCACCGACTCGCAGTTTGTCATCTTTGCTATTGTACTGGAGCTAAGACCAGTCTTGGCACACAAATCTCCTTTTTTCATTCCGTGGTCAATTAACTGTTTCCATAATCCATTATAACTAATTGCCATCCTCTTTTCCTCCGTTTAATGTGCAATCAATATCAAAATTATTTTATCACACAAAAAACTCCTTGTACAATTCGCATTTACAAATATCACATATCTTTTTTCAAATATTGAATATCTTTTTTAATTTATTCACAAACCTTTTGAATTTATCTGCTACAGATACTCTTTTCCTAATTGATGTGGTTAGAAGAAAAACATCTCCAATCTGCTTTCATTATAACGTTCAATCCATATTTACGCATTAAAAAAGGATGCAGGGATTGACTCCCTACATCCTTCATTAGAATTATAATATTATACTTATCTCACACCCCGATCAGCCCCTCTCTCCGGCTTATCTTTTCCCTGCTTTTCTTGAATAATCCTCTTATTAATCTCAAGCCGTTCATGAATGGATAATTTCTTATCTTTTCCAACTACCGCCTGCTTCTGTTGTACCTGTTTCCTATCTGCTTTTCCTGCATCCTTGACCACTGCATTCGCTTCGGTACTTGTTCCCCGCTCATCTGCTCTTCCTTCATTTCTTTCCGTTATCTGCTGTTCTCGTCTCTCTTTCACACCTTTTTCTTCCAGATTGCAAAAGCTCTGCAGATACGGAAGCACATGATTCTGCATGTCTGTCAGATCTTCCATATATTTTTGGAACTCTTCACTTCCTTTACCTTTCTGGTAATTGATCCAATACTCATCTGTAAGCTTCATTTCATTATCATACTTCAACTGACTCACAATACCGCCATGTCCATTTCCAATATCTATTGACTTCTTGAAATGATGCAGCATCTGTTCACCTTTTTCCGCATAATATACAGTCACATATATCTTTGTGATTTTTGTAGGTTCCTCTGTCTTCGAATCACGTTTTGCATACCATTCTTTATCCATTTCTGCTGTTTTTGCATCCAGCTCGGATAACTTCTGACATCTTGGATTCATGAGAGCACTTTCTTCACAATAGTTTACATACACCATTGGTTCCAGATTCTTTGGAAACTCCGGCTCATAGACTTTCAGTCTTTCAATCAATACACCTGCACGCACAGACTGGTCACATTCTTCGTCTACAATATCCTTCAGATAAGAAATATAAGAATGTGTATTGCCACTCTGCAAATCCAACATCACCTCTTGTACCGTATTTTCTCCCGTCTCCACATTATCTCGATACTCATACGGATCAAAAGCTTCTGCAATCTCATCCAATGCCTCTGCCAACTGTTCTGTGGTCATCTTCTCTGGATACATTGCTTCCCGAACATCCCGCATTGGTACATACTTATAGTCCGGCAATGCATCATGAATTTTCTCAATCCCTTCCCGTATCAGTGCAAGTTCTCCATAAAATCGAACATCGTCCATCAGATTTCCAAGTACTGTATTTCCTTTTACGATTGCAAATTCAGCATCATCATAGTAACTGTCTTCCGGATCACGATAGATAATCCCCATACTGCATACTCGATAGGCATTCTCAGGATTCTCCCTATATTTTTCATAAACCGCAGCAATCTGATTAACATCGGTACTTTTTTCATAAGCTCCCATATCATGGAACTCATCACATTCTGCGGCAAAGTATTCCAGATACGGTTCTTTCTTCGGTGGCATATTATTGAGGACATTATCAATCATGTTATAATTTGCCTCTTCCAGTTCTTCTACCTTTGCCAATGGCTTATATTCGCCCTGGCTTTTCTGAATCTCTGCCATTACAACCTCATCCATTTCTTCTACCTTTTCCATCAACTGATCATAATCCCCACGGATGCGTTCTCCAGTCCATCCTTCGTCTTCCAAAAGTTCCTCTGCCGCTTCTTCAATAGAAATTTCACCATTTTCATAGACGCCACCATCCATCAGGCGGAAATCTTCATCGTAAAAGGAATAATCATATCCTCCTTCTGTTCTCTGAATAGCAAAGTAACGTTCTCCTACCTCATATGCCAGTTCACTAAGAACCTGTTCTTCCAGATTCAGGAAAGAATCTAGCTGTTCAAAACTGATACTGTCTACAAAATGAGCGGTTACCTTTCCCCCCTCATTCAGAACTACGATATCACTGACAGACAGGGAATGTCCTCGAAAGTCTTCTGGTCTGTCGATGTTGAATCGTTCAAATATATCATCTAGCGACATATTTCCAAATAATTCTCCCACATAGACCAGTTCATAGTCTTCTTTTTTAATCTGCATCCCGTGACTTTCAATGAAGCTCATATTCATAAACGCATAGTTTTCACCTGGCAAACCATCTCTTATTTGATAAATACCGAATGTTCGTCTTGTCCCTAATAGCAGATTTGCCTCTTTCAAAGACTGAATCTGCGGATATTTCTGCATCTCCCATTCCAAATTGCGGAATCGTTCCAGTTCTTCTGTAGACATCTGATAATGCTCCGGACCTCGTTCAATCTCCATTCGCTCTGTAACATAGATTGGTGATGAAAAATTGGTAATCAGATAGATATCTGCTCCGGCATCATATAATTTCAGAGCTTCTTCCTGTCCAATCACATTCATCGGCTCCTGAAATGCTCCAAAATCTTCATCTGCATAATCCAGATCCTGATCCCTTATCCGTTCCCACATCTGTGATTCCATGCCAAACAGCCCTTCATGTGCCTGTATCATTTCTTTACTTGCATACTCTCCCTTGCTGCCATCACTACCCAGGCAATAGATTTTAGAACCCATTCTGTGATAATCCAGGGCTGCTGCTTTTCTAAGCGGCACCATATCCTCTGCTGTATATCCATAATCCCGAAGTTCCAGCTTGCCTATGGTTGGATCTGGTAAGTCCTGAATATCCATTTGGGCATCATCCAGAAGTTCCTCTACTCTATCTTCATCTGACCGATTGACTGCATCTGCCAGATTTCTTACCAGCGTCCTTACTTTCTCTTCTTCGCCAACCAGATTTGCATATTCAAAAATCTGTTCTTTTACGTCCGCTGGAATTGCTATTCCCATGTGTTCTGCACGGTCTATTTGTTCCTGTGTATATTCCTGCATTTTCTGCGTTTCTATTCCTGTTATCATGTTTCTCGCCATATAAGTTCCTCCTGTATTCCCAAAAGTGGCATAACCGGCAGAACATTCTTTCTACCAAATTATGCCATCTTTCCTGTTTTCTTATTCCAGACCGAAGTCCCTTTTTCTATCTTCCCTGCCATTCTCGCTTTCCCGCTGGCTTTTTTCTTTATAAATCTGCAATTTCTCATGGATAGAACCACGTGCCGGTCGTTCTTCTTTCTCTTTCGATTCTGACTGCTCTGCTTCTGTGTCTTCCCGTTCATCCATATTAAGAAGGGCATTTAGTTCTGACAGTCGCTCCAGTTTCTGGTTCAGTTCCTCTTCTTTTGTGAATGGCTTTCCAACTTCCTCTTTGGCATTTGTAAGCTGCTCCTGTACCGTTTCCAATCGTTGCTCCGCTTCTGCCAGTTTCTCCGGATAGCTTTCCAAAAGATTATTGATACGGGTGATATTTCCCAGGGCATCTGCTCCCAGATGAACTTTCGATACCGATTCATGCTTCACAGACAGGATAAACTCCTTACTCCAGCTGTCGAACTGGATTCTCATGTTGAATCCCTGATAGTTTCCGATATCCATTGCTGCATCGACTGCTTTCATGTCCTTGCAGACTGCCAGTAGTGCCGCTCCTGCTTCTTTCTTTTCTGTAAATACTTTGCCGCTGATCTCCATGGAAAACTGTTCTGGATCTGTGATTTTATGCTCCTGATAATGGGCAATATCCGCTTTGTAGCTATCAATAGTCTCGGTCAATTTTGCAATCTGCTGTGGAAAATTTCTTGCAATATCATCTTCCAGACGGTACTGGTTATTCATGTGATTGGCTTTTAAAAGTTTCAGTTTTGCCACATCCACGTCCAGTGCCATCTTTTCTTTTACTGCCGGATTTCCAGTTGCCAGTGCCTTAACCTCTGCATAGGACAGTGCCGCTTCGTCCACATCTTCGCAGCTTCTGACCGGTGCTTTGCTCGTCATAATCTGGGAGATGAACTTCTGTTTATTTTCGATCAACTGGTCGAGTAGGTCAGCGGTATTACTACCGCCTTCCCCTCTAAGAACCGTGCGTGAGAGTTTCCCCTCACACGGCTCAAGCACTTATAAGCCCTGCGTTAGCAGAACCAGTTCATCAACATTTTTCGAGTAATGAAGTTCTCTGTGGCAATCAGCATGTAATAAGACATTCTTTTCTTTAAAATCTGCTCCCACTTCCGTATGGATTCGGAATCCCCGTTCCACTGTGATAGGTTCACCACAATGCGGACAAATGCCTTTCTGCATTTTGTACAGTGCATTTAATTTCTTCCTTCCATTGATTTCTCGAAGCATTCTCTTTGTGTCTCTGTCCTCAAAATATTCTGTGAAACGCTCATCAAATGGTGTCGCTTCTGATTTTGTTTTCAGCCACCTTACTATTTTAGTATCAGTAGCATATATCAGATGTAATTCAAATGAATCTGCCATATTTACACTGAATGTCCAGTTCCTTGTGCCGACCCTCCTGAAATATTTCTTTGCTATCCATTTGTGGCTTTTCTTCGGATGCCTACGTTTACACCATCTCCACAGACATCTCCATACATCGAAATCAAACCTGTCAAACGCCTGCGAGGAGACATTATACTTTTGGAAATTTACCCATCCTCTGATGACCGGATTTAACTTTCTTATCAAATCTTCCTGCTTCATAGATGGATTTTGCTTTATAATCCCCCGTATCTTATTCACAATGGCTTTATAGTTCTTTTTGGATGGTTTTGTAAGAAGCTTGTCTTTATACCACCGTATATTACATCCGAGAAAATCAAAACCATCTTCGACATGGGTAATCACTGTCTTTTCTTCTGACAGTTCCAATCCTCTCTCTGATAAAAATTCCCGGATAATCGGGAGAACACCTGCTTCCAAAAGCTCTCTACTTTCGCCTGTGACGATGAAATCGTCAGCATAACGTATAAAGTTCACTTTTGGAAAATATGCTTTTCCATCCCTTTTAGTTTTGTGGTATTTCTTCCTAATCTGGACTTCCAGACCATCCAACACCATGTTGCAGATAGTTGGTGAGATAGCCGAACCCTGTGGGCTGCCGAGGTCTGTTGGAAATAATCTTCCGGTCTCGACATACCCGCTTTTTAACCATTTTCGCAGAATATCTCTGTCCATTGGGATATGGTTCAGTATCCATTCGTGACTGATGTTATCAAAACAGCCCTTAATGTCTCCTTCCAGCACCCATTTAGGGGATTTTGCTTTATTCAGACAGGTAAAGCACTGTTCGATTGCATCCTGTACACATCTCTTTGCTCTAAATCCATAGGAGTTAGGGTCAGCAGTGATTTCCGCAATCGGTTCCAGTGCAAATTTGTACAATGTCTGCATCGCTCTATCCTTCATACATGGGATACTGAGCGGCCTCATTTTTCCGTTCTTTTTCGGGATATATACCCTCTTTAACGGTAATGGTTTATAGCCTCTGCGTTTTAAGCTGGGAATTGCTTCATATTTCAGTTTGGGAGTAGACCATAAGATTTTGTCTACACCTGCTGTCTTTTTGCCTTTATTACTCGTTACTCTTTTTACAGCTAAAGCACGTCCGTAGAAAGAGTGTGTAAGCAGCCATTGCAAAGACTTTACTTTGCCGGTTCTGCCCTGTTGATGAGCCTTTACGATACGCATTTGCAGTTTTTTAACGTATGCATTCGCTTTGTTCCAGTCGATGCTGTCCCATGCCTTAGCAACGTCAGAAGTCGCACACATTTTCATGTTCATTTGCCTTACTCCTTTCAAAAATTCTATAAACTCTCTCGTAATTAAGCACCATGCGGAATTCTGCTCCCCTTTCGGGTGGGGCAAATTTTGAACCCCTATCCGTCCTCATTACAAGGTCGGCATTCGCTTCCTCCGCAATCCTTTACCCGCATTCCCAACGGCTTCCCTTACGGTCCACTTGCCTTTGCAGGCGAGAATACGGGCTTGACACGTTCCACTTAATCAACAATCATTGATAGTTTAGGTTCCACCTCTACTCCGGCAGTCTTATGTCCGTGTATTCCTATCGTGGAGAGGAATATCCAACTGCACACCTTTTGGTTCAAGCCTGTCAGCTACTTTGGCTTGTTCAGCCTTAACGAAGCTTACGGTGATTCAGTTAATTAACCATGCTATCAGAAAGCCTGCACCCTAACCGCCTTGTAGCTGGCAGTTTTGCTTCTCCCTCACGGGATTTGCTCCAAATAGGGTTCCATTTATATCCGCTTCCGAACAATGCCATTACTGGCAAAGCCGGGGATATTGGCTTCATCCAACGGAATGGATGGTTTGGTCGGAATTACCGCCAAACAGTTAAATTAAGCGACTTCGTGTCGCACCCACATGTAGCTGTCGAAGGTGGATTCTGTCACATACCGAAAGATATGAACCTTT
>ENA-OZGU01001514-OZGU01001514.1-human-gut-metagenome-genome-assembly--contig:-NODE-1514-length-12872-cov-9.774284_pt1 | contig 12872 bp, 9 predicted proteins | sample MGYA00244662_ERZ653670 | MGnify/ENA primary metagenome ERZ653670 (study PRJEB26926, sample SAMN06165224) | human gut metagenome | biome: ENVO:00009003; feature: ENVO:2100002; material: ENVO:00002003...
CTACACTCGACTAGTCGTCGGCAGCGTCAGATGTGTATAAGAGACAGGATATAAGTTGTTACATTTTTAGGCAAATCTTTGTAATCTTTCAATTGATCTATCTGTTTATCTGATAAAGATGAAAATTGTAATGAAAAAGATAAATGTTTACTTATATTATAAGATTCGCCAATAAATTTAGCAATGCACTCATTAAAATTTATGCAGCATGCTTGGAACCTCGCGCTTAACGCATCATCCAGTCTGGTCGTCATTTGATGTTCTATTTCATGCCTCAATCCAATTAAAAATTTTAAATTTTTCTTTACCACTTTATCTAATGGACATTCTTTGTCATCCAAACATCTCTCTAACTCCCAATGTTTTTTAGCTCCATATTTTGTTTTATCATACTTTTTTCTGCCATTAATAGACTTCGTATAATAGCAATAATCAATGCCCTTCTCTTTATAATATGCGTGTAGTAAATATGTCCACGCAATAATGGATAAAACAATAAATGTCTCTGATTTAAATTGAATATTAGGATTATTATATATCTGAACAGCAGACAACATTGCTTCCCTAGCCTTTATTGCTAACTCTTTTTTGACGGATCCTATTTTTCTATGACGTTCCATATTATTTATATTTAATTTTCATATTCTTCACAGGTTATAGGTGTTTGAGGATCGACTATTAACACTTCATCGTAGGTTAAGCCATATAGACGGTATGTCAATAAATCAATTTTAAATTCTTCAATTGATATATCAGCTATCGGATTCTCTTGCTTGATTGCCAATATGGCATCGACAATATCTATTATCCTATTCTTTATGTCAATATTCTCTCTTATCGGAAAATTATTAATCATATCCTTAGAAAATGTTATTCCTCCACAATAACTACTTGACGCATATTTCAATTTTATATAAAACAACGCTAATTTTGAATTCAGCAATCCGCACAAAAATTTTAGATCTGAGATATTATCTGAACATATCACCAAAGTTGTCTTGCCAGGCAAATATTCACCATTAAAATCAATAAACCCATCCAATAGGTTCAATCCTTTGAAAATAAGCTTCCTTGAAAAAGCTTTCCTTACATAAGCCACTCCAAAGTTGGCTCTAAACTTATTTTTATCTACGACTGGATAAATATATTTAGAACCTAAGTATGTAATCTCCTTAACTCCCCATTTATTAGCATACTTGTCGATTGTACCAGTGTTTACAAGTTTCAAACATCTCACAGGGTCATAATCTGCATTGACATTAAAAACATAAGGGGAAAGCTCATATGCAACATTCGTAGCGCAAGCATTCTCACATTCAGCAATCTGTTTCAATGTTATTGCTCCGCGCTCCATATTGGAAACAAAAAAATTATGCTCACTGAATAAAGAATCAATGTAATAAGGTTTGATAATCGATTTACTCAGCACTGTATTCATAAGAATGATATTCTTATCTTTATCAAATCGGTAAGCACTAATCTCATTCGACTTATCTAAAAACAAGGTTATTATAGCATCTACAGTTGCACTTTCGAAAGTTTTATTACCAGTATGCAATATTGTCTTCAATCTTGGAATCATGCATTTTTCCCTAAACTTGCTGCCAAAAGGTTTTGATAACCATTTATCAGGTGTTATATAGCATAAGCAATTATTTGATAAAAGCAATCCACGCTCCAAAAATGCCATATATATGTCCCAATTACCTTTTATATATTCATAATTATTGACGATATATTCCCTTAATTTTGTTTGCCCCAATAAAGTCATTGTTTCAGAATCTATGTACGGTGGATTCCCAATCACAATATCAAACCCATCCTTGACATTGAACATCCATTCCGGGTCGAAAAAAAGCGAAGAGGCATTTTGGTCGAACATATCCCAAGCAGCCAACTGCTGAGCTTCGGCATTACCCACTGCCCCACAATCTTCCAACATATTGGCTATTTCAAGACGTAAACCATTTACAATCTGTCGATATTTACGTTTGGTGCGTACGGTCTTTGCCCCGAAAATTTTATGCTTAGCAATCTTTAATTCATTTTCTTTCGCCTTTATCTCCGCACTATCAAACAAAGATGCATCTTTCTTATCCAATCCTATCAACGTATTGGCTGCCACAAATTTCGCTTCAAGGTTCGGGAGCGGACGAATGCCAAAGTTTTCAACAGGATTATCATTGGATTTCTGGTCAACGACCAATGAAATAAAGAAGCGCAACTTGCTAATCTGAATGGCGATAGGCTGTATATCGACACCGTAAATGCAATTTTCAATCAGGTAAAGTTTACGGGCATAATCCGGACGGTTGACACTCTCGTCAAAGCTCCGCTCAATATCGGTGATGATTTCACGCCGTTCATCAGAAGATGCAGTACGATAGGCTTCAGACGTTTCATTGATAGCCTTGTTGAGCATCATATCTTTCCATTGAGTGTTGTCAGGGTCAATGCGGTTGAGGATATGCACCATTTGTTGCAGCATACCCATAGGAAAAGCACCCGAGCCACAAGCGGGGTCAAGAACCTTGCAGTTATAAAGCGACAGCATAATCTGTTTCCGCTGTTCATAGGTCAAGTCCACCTCGTCGTCTGTATATTGCATCAGTTGACGGAATTGAGGTTCAAGCTCTTCGCCTACAGTCCGCTTCAAATGCGCAACAAGGCTTTCGTCAACCATATATTGCACAATCTCGCGAGGCGTGTAGAACGACCCTGTCTGCTTGCGGGCGGTAGTTTGCGTTTCGGGATTATATGAAGCTAATAGGTTCTCGAACACCTTACCCAACAGCTCAGGGTCAAGCGAAACCTCTTGGTCAAACGGAGTATTCTCTTCGACGGTAAAGTTATAGCGCTTCAGGATGTCGATAATGCCACGGGCGGAAACTTTTTTCTTTTTCTTGTCGCCATACCATTCCGACAGGTCAATGTTCTTGCCGACTTCCTCCCCGAAGAAAAGATAATCAGGAACTACCAATGACTTCTTTACGGCTTCACGGTCGCTGAAGCCATCGTAATATATGTCTTTATCCTTCTCGTCCAAGCAATCAAACAAACCTCCATTCAAGAAAGGAACGGTCTTGTTCGCCAAATCGACAAACAACTGCGGGTTCTTAAAATAGTACTCATAGCGCATCAGCTTGTTGTTATCATAATCCCCACGGCCTTTTCTGAAATGCCTCTCTGAAAGCTCTTTACTTCCTTCCGGCGTAATAGGACTATTGAGCATGGCAAAGAAGAGATTCTGTAAGATGGCTTTGTAATACTTGCTTTCATCGGATTTATAAAACAAATCAACTTTTGCATGCGGATTAAAGCTCGCTATCAGATTGTCTGCAATATATTTTTCGTCAAAAAACTCGTCAGGCACAAGGTGGCGTTGCTTCAAAAACCACACGAAAATCAAACGGGTAATCAGGCGGATGGCACTCTCATTGTTAAACTTATCATCATCCGTCTTGTCGTTAAGGTCATTAGGAAAGCGTATGATTTTAATTGCCCAAGCATACCAGTCACTAAGTTCTTGATAGAATTCTTTTGTAAGAACCTCAACAGAGAAGCGGCTACGCAAATCTTCCGGGCTAACGACACGTCCTTTCTCATTCAGATACTTATTCGGGGTGTAATAGGCAATACCTTTCCCGAGGAAATAACTATACCGGCGTGGGTTGCTATAATTCCGTGTGATACGAGCCGAGTCATCTTTCACTTCGAGCGTAATCTCAATAAGCGAAAAGCGATAGTTATCGTTATTATCTTCAGGAACAAAGATTACCAAGGCCCTGTCTTCCATTTCGTCGGCCAACATGCGGAACGCTTCTTTTGAAAGCGAAATACGGGCATCATTCTTTGAATTGTGTTTTACCTCGTACACCACCAGGTCAAGAGTATCTGACGAACCCAATTTTATAGCTTGGGTAGTATATTTCATTTTGGTTCTAAACTCCACGGGAGTTGTAGATGGCATAAAATCCTCAGGTAAAAAACTGTTTTGTAGAAAGTTGACAAACTCCTGTCGATTATATATTCTGTTAAATTCCATTTTGAGTCTTTTTTTATTGTAATTCTTCACTTAAAATCAATGTCTCTTCACCTTCATCCACCTTGTTTTGGCTATTAATCATACGTGCCAAGTATTCAGCGGAGATTCTCAACGGCAATTTTGCGGCATCTTTGGGAACTAATTGATTGATAAATCTTATCTCATATCCCGACAATGCATCAGCCTTAATGACCTGAACCAAATCAGACAAATAATCCTTAGGCAGTAACTGATTTTTCATCAAGACTTTTACTTTGGCCAAGGCATTTATCAACTCTTTCTCATTTCGCTCTGTTACATCGCTGCTGAATAAAGAGGCTTTCACCTTTTGATACACAGCATCGAAATCACGAGTGAAATCAACAGGTTGTTCACTTTTATCTGCATCAAAAAGCGAAATCGCCTCTTCGGCTGGAATCATTACCGGACTATTTATCGTATCTCCTATCTTAAATACAAAATCGTCTCCTTTACGCCCGAACATCAATACTCCTTTTCTTGGCTTCTTCATATTACGTGCAGTCCTTGCACGATGTGGAAGCTCCATAGCCTGGTCATACGCATCGGTACCTTTCAGGCTGTTTAGCAATTTACGATAAGGAGTATCCCACGATGCTTCCTCACTACGGGCGAATTCCTTACGGTAACGTTCCTTAAAATAGGCTTGCAAATCTTCTTCCTTGGTAAGAGCCTTTGTATCCTCTCCCATAATGGCGTGAATCATGGCCATCTTAAGCGTAGAAATTTCCTTTGTCCTGGTCTCGGCTTCACCTACGTCTGTCGGAAAATAATTATAAATGTATAGTTTATCAAACACCTTTTTGTTGATACGATTAATACGACCTATACGCTGAATGACACGAGTCGGGTTATAAGGTATATCGTAATTGAAAATCGCTCCGGCACGATGCAAGTTATATCCCTCTGATATGGCATCTGTCGCCACCAATATGTGATAATCGTTCCGTTGCAAGATGGGTTTTAGTCCCGCATCGAAATTGGCGCGAATACAGTCTTTATTGGCCGAGGTGGCATCCGCCGAAGTATATTTCATCACAGGAAGTCCGGCATTCGCAAGAGCTTCGCCCAGGTAATTCACCGTATCAGCAAATTCTGAGAATACAACCAACTTTCTGTTCGGCTCATTCTTCATCTGTTTGCGAACAATGTCAATAAACGAATCCAGCTTAGGGTCAGATTTCACCATATTGTCTTTGCCAAACCACTGCACACGCAAATTCTTCAACAACTGGATATCAGCCTCAACATCGGTCACGAAATCATCCTTCACATATTTCATGTCTATCTCAAAGAATCCTCGATCTTCATATTTCTCGAAAAGTTCCTCAATCTCTTCTGTTCCATCCCCACCCGACTCATAAAAAGCCTCGACATCCGGCAGATTTCCTTTCTTAAATACCGGAATCTTATGACGCTTCTCTATCCAACGAAGCAAATGCTCTGAGGATTGGATCATATATCCCAATGATGCCTGAAATGCCGCAACCGAACTCTCAAAACGAGCGACCAATAAATGGCGCATGAAGCTCGATATGTTTGTCTGTCGGCCAAGCAGAAGATTGAACTTGACACCGGTCTTATCTTCAAGTTCCTTTGCCAATTTGTCTTTCAGTTCTTCGCGTATATAAAGAACAGGTGAATAGCGGGCTGCCTTAAAACGATAAACCGAGTCACTGCCTCCTTCTGATTTACTAATTCTGTCAAGAGTAGAAAGGTACAACTCTTTCAGCCCACTCAAATCATATTCCAATTCTTCCGGATCATCCGGTAATACCAACTGAATATTCTGTTGCTTTAAATCATTGGCATATTCCGGTATATCCTGCAAATCCAACCGCGAACGACGTATGACCAAAGGACTTATAATTGAGCGGATTTTTTTTGCTATGTCATCAACCTCTGCCTTAATCTCATCATCGGTTATCTTTTCAGCCTTTTGTTTCTCACGCAAAGTTTTATACCTGCTCATTAAATCCTTAAATGATGCCCCTAGATTTTCAACGGTTTTAAGCGTAGAACAAGACGGTATCTGGAACAACTTGATCATCGCATAAATGTCCGCCGGTTGATTGTTAAAAGGGGTAGCCGTAAGCAATAAGACTTTATTTCCTGAACAAAGATTATGCAACAAGGCATAATCCTGTGTATATTCGTTGCGGAAACGATGAGCCTCGTCTATAATTATCAGGAACTGTTCCCCCTCTTTGGACAACTCTTGATAATATAAAACTGCATCCTCAATTTTCCCCGCACTGAAAACGGTAGCGGTAAATCCGAATTCATCACGATAACCTTCCCACTGCTTATACAAATGCGGAGGACACACAATTATAGTCCGTAATCTCAAATTACGTGCAATGGTAGAAGCTATCACACTTTTGCCTAATCCGACGACATCGGCTATGATAGCTCCATTGTGATTATTCAACGCATTCAGAGCCATTTGTACGGCATCAGTCTGATACCTTAAATTTGAATACTTCCCTTCGGTTATATCATACGGAGTCAATATATTATTGGATGTAGGGATATTGAAGTATTCTTTAAGGACTCTGATATACATTAGATGAGGTGAGTAAATTTTATCGTACCAGATACGAGTCATCACTTTATTATTCCAATCATCCAGAATGTCCTTGCTCACAATCACTACAGAAGTCTCCCACAGCTCATCGAAGAGTCTTTTGCCTTCGTCATAATCCTGTTTACCATTGAAGCGGGCATTTAATTCCAAACGTCCTTTTAACCCTTGATAGGACAGATTACTGGAGCCTGTAATTAAAACACCTGGTAATTCTCCACCTTCATTTACTAAATCGTTATATGCGAACAAATACATCTTGGAGTGACAAGGCTCAAGTGTTTTACGTATCTCAAGTGTACCATCCAAAACTTTCCCATAAAACATTTTGAATTGCTCCTGTTTCTCTGCCGTATCCAAAAAATCAGACTCGTTAATTAATTTTACAAGCTGCTCATAATATTCCTCTTTTACAGCACCTCGCGAAATCAGTCTTTTCCGAATAGTCTCTACCTCACAGATATGACCAGATATTTGCAAATCAACATCCAGTCCTACTAATACCCTTATTTGTTTGTCCTTCAGATTCTCCGATAACTGTACATAACCAGAAAAATAGAAATAACCGACCAATATATCAGCCGCATTTGTCTTAGGCAATATGCCATTGATTATGTCTGACAAGAACTTCTCTTTATTTGTTATAAAACTGCTGCTCATAATATCATGATATAAGGTTATTTCAATGCGGTCAAATATGCTAGGCCCTTTTCGGTCAATACATACCCTCCTGTCTTTAGCGAGCCTTGGTACTCTATCAAACCTAAAGGTTCAGAAGACAGTTGTTTTATGATACGCTCTAATGTTGCCTTTGAAATATCCATCAGTTCTAATAATGCTTTTCTCTTTATATACGGAGACTTTGAAATTTCCAATAAAACAGACAAAGCATTTTTATTTATAGCCTCATTTATAGCCTCATTTATAGCCTCATTTAATGGCTCATTAACATTTTCAAATCCTTCCTTGCAAGGAATTTCTATCAAGAAATAGGTTCTGTCCTCATCCGTTTCAATCCTTGCAGGCTCTGAACCGTTCTTTCGTAACTCATCCTGTATCGTAGGAATACCCGTTGCACGACCTTCTGACAACTGAAGTTCTTTCAGGTAGTCACCCAAACGACGGTTGCGGTAACGACGTGACTTCAGATGTTCGGCTTTATGAATGGCATCCAGACTGATGGAACGGTCGGGCCCTGCATAACTGAGAATGGAAATCTTTTTCGGTTCGATAGTAATCTCCACAGGCTCCCGTTCTTGATAATCCCTGTGATAAAGTGCATTGACAACTGCTTCCTCAATAGCCTGATAAGGGTAGTTGAAAAATGTAATTGACTCTGCCTTGTCTTTAGGCTTGATAATCCGCTTCTTGATGACATTCGTCCGGATATAGTCCAAAGTCTGTTTGATCATTTCCGGAACTGGCCCTACTATCTTGGGAACTTCTATCATGTTGTTTGGATTCTCAATGCACCCTTCCGGGAATATGACAATGTCCACCTGTGTCGTAGGAAAGAATTTCGCAGGATTCTTGCAAAACATCATCGTCGCTACATTTTTGAGTGTTTGATGTTCGGTCGGTCCTGTCAACAAATCCATCTGATCCAGTATTTCCACAAATGGCTTACTTTCAAAGTCATTTGCCAGACGACTTCCCACCGTCTGAAGATAATCCAGAACCAAAGCCGGAGAAATATCCGAAATATCAATCCGCTCATTTCCTCTTTCATCAAAAGGCGTCCTATTAGCCATTTCCCTGAGTTCGTCAAGCACCTCGCCTTTTGCCTCAATGGTACTTGTCCCGCTGCGGATATACCATTTGCTTGGAGATTGTTTTGCCGTAACTCGCTCTCTTACATTATACGGGCGGTTAACCCCGGCAGGAGCCCATATAACAAGAACACTCTTCCCATCAACTTCTTGCACATCAATACGAGGCATATAGTAAGGTTCTATCTTGTTGTTATACCCAACCATGTCCTTCTGTATATCGTTCAATGCCTCAATAGGCACACCTGTAACCGGTCTTTTGGCAATTCCTGTCCGTTCCTCTTCCTCTATCCCCACCACGATATATCCACCGCCGATGTTATCAAAATCATTGGCAAAAGCACAGATTGTCCGATAGATTTTATCAGGATTCCATCCTTTCTTAAACTCAATGCGGTTGGACTCTATCTTGCGTTTATTTAGCAAGTCTTCTATATTGATTGGTATAGCCATACTATTGGAGATTTGTTGAATTATTTTTCTTTTCTACATGAATCAATTCCCTTACATCCACATTCAGAACTTCAGCGATACGAAACAATGTTTCGAGGTCAGGCTGCGATGTGTTTGTACACCAACGGGACACAGAACAGGTATTTTTACCAATCTGTTCGGACAGCCATTTTGCCGTCCTGTTTTGCTCAACAAGTACTACCTTTATTCTATTTAGTTGCTTCATACAAAAAAGACTTATAGTTTGATGCAAATGTACAAAATTTGATTGTAAGAATACATATAAATGCAGGAGTTTTTTCAGAAGTATTTTGATTTATAACACAACGGCTAAATTTTGAAGATTAAAGTATGTTGAACATAATTTTATATTCAAAATATCGCTATGTTTATGGCTATGATTTTAGATGACAAAAATGAATAAATAAAGGGAAGCGCACTTCCACTAAATTTTTAAAGCCGTTTTGTCAATATCCACCGAATTTTCCACTCGTAGACAGATTATTTGACTGATGTTTCATGAAAAGCGACATGAGAATGGAATTTATTTCGTAATTTTGCATCGATTTGAGACAATATAAACACTACAGTGCGTAGATACAGAATGAACATATTATCAATAACAACCGCAATTCAGAGCAATAAACGCACTGAATCTGTGTCGTGTGTTCATGTTTCACGCATTGAACCTCGTATAGTAAAAACTTTCCAACGAACATAACAAGTACACTATTGTACTTTGAATGAGTATATAAGCTGAATAGTTGGAGGGGCTTTACAAACTTTCCAACTATTTTGTTTTACACCCATTTGTGACAGTCGCCTTTGTGATGCTCTTCTGTCATTTCCGTCTGATGGGCTATTGGTAACCAAGTTATTAACGTGCAGTGATGCACATAAATTGAGAAAAGATGAACTATAAATTTGATGGCAGCAAAGTGTTCTTTACATCTGACACACATTTTTATCATGGGAATATCATTCGTTTCTGTAACAGACCGTTCAAAAGTGTGGAAATGATGAATGAAACTATCATATCCAACTGGAATAATACAGTCGGGCAAGATGATATCGTGTTTCATTTGGGTGATTTTTGTCTTGGCGGTTCTGCGGAGTGGACAAAAATGCTTGACAGATTGAACGGCAAGATATATCTGATTTTGGGTAACCACGATTTGAAGAATATACGCCAAGTCTATATCAACAGATTTGAGCATGTGGCAATGCAGATGCACATAGAGGTCAACAAGCAGAAGATATATCTGAATCATTACCCTTTTCTATGCTTTGATGGCGGATATAAAGATGTGTGGCAACTGTTCGGACACGTCCATACTAGGCAAAACAACACAGGAATTGACGCTGCTCGGCTCCAATATCTATATCCGACACAGTATGATGTCGGAGTTGACAACAATAACTTTACGCCGGTATCATTTGAACAAGTCAAAAGAATAATAACCAAACAAATTGAGAAAGGAGGACAGTAAAATGAAGATACAATATATGAGCGCCCTGCATTTGGAATTCTGTGATAATGGCAGGTGGTTGAAACATAATAAATTGCCGGTAACAGGCGATGTCCTGGTACTTGCCGGAGATATATTCTATCTGAAAAACAAGATTGCACCTCTAAGTAATTTCTGGAAATGGGCCTCTGCGAATTATTGTCAGGTGCTCATTGTGCCCGGAAACCATGAGTATTACAATTATTGTGATGTAATGGATAATGGATTGCAATGGAATTGGATGTTCAAGAACAATATAGGATATTATCAAAATCAGGTTGTGCGGATTGATGACACCGACTTTATCATGAGTACTTTATGGTCTCAAATCTCTCCTGCCGACGAATATTTTGTATGGAAGGGTATGAACGATTTCCGGCAGATAATGTATAATGGCAAACTGCTCCAAACTGAGGAGTTTAATCAAATGCATAACTTCTGTTTGGACTTCATAAATCGAAGTCTGTCAGAAAGCACAGCAGAACACATTGTAGTGGTAACACATCATCTTCCCACATTGAAGGTTGTTGCCCCTCATCATAAAGGTTCAGTGCTGAATAGTGCATTTGCTACTGATTTGAGCAAGCTCATAGCTGGCAGTCGTATTGATGCGTGGATTTACGGGCATTCACACACAAATATTGATGCCGAAATTAACGGGACAAAAGTCGTTTGCAATCAGATGGGGTATGTATTTGACAACGAACATATCAGCAATGGCTTTGATCCGAGCAAGTGCCTAATCTTGTGACAAGTAGATTCATCTAACACGCTTTAAAGCCTCAATATATCATATAGTTAATGGAAAAGCACCTATTTCTATATTATATGATATGTTGGGGCTTAATATTTTCAGTTAGTCGCACGAAAAGAATTCTTACTTGTCAAAGAAAAGTCTCCTTTACTTTATTCCCGTATCCATATATACGCCTAATAAAGTAAAGTCAGAACAAAGGGAAGAAAAAAAATGGCTTCGCCAAGCAGACCAACCGATTTACTGAAGTTCACCAATGATAGCACCTGTTTTTTCTTTTGGCTGCAAAATCTTCGTGATTGCATCTCGCTTTTAGTTGACATCAATTGGTGAAAATTCCACTTATTTTCGTACCTTCGCAACGGATAGAAAACAGGTGGACTTCGGACGGGAAAAGGGAGTTTTCCCGTTGGTTCTGATTCAAGTGAAAAGTGCGGCAAAACGGACGGTTTTTGGCCTGAAAAACAAGCGAGAAAAGGCTTTTCTACCGTTTAAAACACAACTCTTTCACATTCAGGTTGTTCGGTATGCTGCATCGGCAAGTAAATACCTGATTATTAAATAGTTAGATTGATTATAATCGATTAATATGGCGCTCTTTACGGGCGCCTTTTTTGTTGCTCAAGTATCGTTGATAATCGTTGCTAAGCCTTTTTACGCCATTTTTGTACCTCCTGTGTACCTTGCCAACGAAAATCCGAGGATTATCGTTGGCAAGGTCGTGGAGAAAGTTGAATATGGTTGAATATAGTTTAAGATGGTGGAATAAAACTGGAGAAATCAAGGAGAAATAAACCCTAAAAATTCAAGTAAAATGGCAAAGAGCAACATTAGAATTAAAAAGATTTGTGAGTGGTGTGGTCAAGAATTCGTAGCCCAAAAAGTAACTACGAAATACTGCTCACACAGATGCGCGAATTTGGCTTATAAACAGGCCATACGAGCAAAACGGATTCAGCAGGAAGAGCAAAGGATTCAAATCGTTAAGAGTGAAAAGCCTTTGATGGATATTAAAGACAAAGAATATTTGTCAATCGCTCAGGCTGCTACTTTGTTGGGGCTTTCACTGCAAGCTGTTTATAAAATGATTTATACAGGACATCTTGCTGCTTATAAGTTGAGCAGTAGGCTTTCATTTGTTCGGCAGAGCGATATAGAAGAGATGCTTAAAAGAAACCCATACAAGAAACGACAACCTAAAGACACTCTTCCTATCACAGACTTCTATACTACCAATGAGATTAAAGAGAAATTCGGTGTCAAAGATTCCTGGATATTTCATATAGCTAAAGAGCATAATATACCCCGGACATTTAACCGTGGGAAAACCTATTGGAGCAAAAAGCATATTGATGACTATTTTGCAAAAAAAGCTCCTGATCCTGAAATCAAGGAATGGTACAGCACGCAAGACATGCAAGAGAAGTTCGACATGACGCTAACGGCCATTTATTCTTTTGTATCAAAGAATGCTATTCCCAAGAAGAAGGTTGGCATCATGGTGTACTACTCCAAGAAGCATGTGGACATTGCCAAAGGTCTCATAGCTCCAGAAGAGCCCAAATACTACACCATTGCCGAAGCGATGGAGCGATTCAATCTGACACGAGACCAACTCTACCATTATGTGAAATACCATAATATTCCCCGTATCAAAGTCGGTAAATATACCAAGATCCTGCGGGTAGAGCTGGACAAGTTCTTTGAGCCTCCAAAGATAGAATGAGCCGAAAGTTATTTT